>JGI24712J26585_10000953_pt1 | contig 24915 bp, 24 predicted proteins | sample BioPla3DNA2_FD_26585 | JGI IMG/M metagenome (IMG submission 26585)
ATAAGATTTAAATAAAAAGATTGATTTTAAGATAAATCAATCTTTTTTTATGCATAAAAAACCTACAAATCAAACTAATAGGAAAAACTGTTAAACAGTAAAAAAGACTAAGCTAATTTAGTCATATAAACTAGCTTTTTTAATGTGATTTGTGCAAATTATAGAAATGTAAAAAAATAGTTGAAATTGTAATAATTATTAGTTACACTTAGTTTAATGAAACAATATTGACAATTATGAATCATAAGTATATAAAGAACACTAATAAAAATAATTATATATTTAAAAATATTAAGGGGGTTTTACAAATGAAAAAAGGAGTATCTATTTTATTATCTTTTATTATTTTACTAAGCAGTTTTGTTTTTAATTTTCAAATTGCAGAGGCTGCAAATAATAAGACAAAGACTGCTAATAAGGCCCTTGAAGATTCTATGTCAGTTTCAGAATATGTATATGAAGAAAACCCACTAGATTTAGAAGAGGAACTTTTTAATTTTGCTATTGTTGAAGAATTTGTTTATGAAAAGCCAAATCCTGTAATAACAGAAATTAGTACAGTTCATGAAGATATACAAGATTATAAATTAGTGCCCTTTACAGTTCATATAGAAAACATGGGCGGCATGACAAGAAAAGATATTCAATTAACCTGGAAAATGGATGGGAAAACAATAGGGACAACAAGTATAGAAAGAGGCATGTTTCCATATGAAAGAAGAACATCTACTTTAGAATGGAGAGCAGTGCCAGGTAACCATACCCTTACTGTTATTGTAGATGATAGAAATCTAATAGAAGAAGAGGATGAAACGGACAATATTTTTGAAAAGGATGTATTTGTAAGAGAAGCAGTTAAATTAAATTTGGCAAGATATTCAACAGAACGCCCCTTTACACAAACCTTAGATGCAGGTCGTATTTTTTCAGTTGGAATTAAAAAAGATGGAAAGATTATAATAACAGGTAATACAGAAAATGGCCGTTCAGGTGTATCATCATGGGAAGATATTATCCAGATATCATCAGGAGATGGTCATATAGTAGGTCTAAAAGGAGACGGTAGTGTAGTAGCAGCAGGATATAATGGAAATGATAATAGATGTAATGTAGTTGATTGGAAAGATATCGTCCAAGTATCGGCAGGAGATGGCCATACTGTAGGCTTAAAAAGTGATGGTACTGTAGTAGCAGTAGGAAAAAATAAAGATAATCAATGTAGTGTAGAAGACTGGGAAGATATTGTTCAAATATCTGCAGGTGAAAGCCATACTGTAGCATTAAAAAGCGATGGAAGCGTAGTAGCAGTTGGTAATAATGGCAATGGTAAATGCAATGTAGAGGCTTGGGAGGATATTGTGCAAGTGTCAGCTGGTCTAGACCATACCGTAGCCTTAAAGAGGGATGGAACAGTAATAGCAGTAGGCAGTAATCAATTTGGCCAATGTGATGTAGAAGAGTGGAGCGAGGTTGTACATATATGGGCAGGAAATAAGAGTACTATTGCTGTTAGAAAAGATGGAAGTGTATTATATTGTGGAAATAATAAATACGGACAAGCTAATTTAAATCATTGGACTGATATTGTACAAGCTTTTTCATGGAATAATTATGTTTTAGGCTTAAAGAAAGATGGAAGTATAGTAGCAGTAGGAGATAATAGATCTGGTCAGTGTAATTTTGCAGGTGTAGAATGGAAAAACATGAAGGATATTATACAAATATCTGCTGGAACAAATCATACCGTAGGCTTAAGAAGCGATGGAAGCGTAGTAGCTGTAGGTTCTAATAGTAATGGCAAGTGTGACGTAGAAAGCTGGGAAGATATAGTACAAGTGGCTGCAGGAGAGGAGCATACAGTAGGCTTAAGAAAAGACGGGAGAGTAGTAGCAGTAGGCAGTAATTCAAAAGGTCAATGTAATGTAGAAGACTGGGAAGATATTGTGTATGTGTCAGTGGGAAGCGGGCACACAGTGGGTTTACGGGCTGATGGAAAAGTACTGGCAGTTGGTTATAGTTCACCCAGCAGAGTAACAAGCTGGCAAGATATCATTCAAGTATCTGCCAAATATCTTCAGACTATAGGTTTACAAAGAGATGGAAAGGTTGTAGCAACGGGAAATAATTATTATGGACAATGTAATGTAGGTGCTTTAGAAGACATAATACAAATATCTGCTGGAACAAATCATACCTTAGTCTTAAAAAATGATGGAACAGTTTTAGCAGTAGGACGTAATTACGATAGAGAATGTAATGTATCAGCTTGGCAAGATATTATTCAAGTATCAGCGGGTAATAATTATTCCATAGGTCTAACAAGTGATGGAAGAGTAGTGACAACTGATCTTAAATATAGTGTAGAAGACTGGGAAGATATAGTAGAAGTATCAGCAGGAGATGCTTATGTAATAGGCTTAAAAAGAAATGGAGAGTTGGTAGGTGTAGGAGATAATACATATGGCCAGTCTAAAGAAATATTACCAGAAATATTATCTGTACCTGAATTATTTAGAGAAGAAGCATTTGCATTAGAAGTAACTGATTTAAACTATTCTTTTGATGATAACTATGATGAAGAAGATTATTGTGACGGTATGGATATGACTATAAATGCAGAGATTACAAATAAAGGTAATAGTCTTATTGATACAACTGCCGTTTTATTTAAATTAGACGATAATATAGTTGGTTCAAGGACAATAAATAACTTTCAGCCAGGAGAAAAAAGGATTATAAACATAACTTGTCCTTTTGATGCAGGAGCAAAAAATCTTATAGTTATACCAGATAATCGTTTTCCTGATGAGGCTATTAAAACTATGCCGGTTCCCTATATTGAAAAAACTGAATTAAACTTTTCAGTAGAAATAGAAAAGTACAGAAATAGATTTATTATACATACGAATGTGACAAATGAAGGAACTAGGACCATAAGAAATGTAGATATTGACTATTTACTGGATGGAAAAAAGATAGGGACAGGAGTTATTAAGAATGGAATAAAATCAGGAGAAACAAAATATAACAAATTCGAATTTTATGCAGATGCAGGAAGCCATATATTAACGGTTAGACTAGATCCTAATAATAATATCCCTGAACAAAATGAAGAAAATAATGAGTATACAGAAGAGATAATGGCAGAAACAGTTCCTAGTATTAGATTTATAAATTTAGAAAAAGGACAAATGATATTTAGTCCTTATAAAATAGAATATAACGCTACAAGCCAGCTTTATAATCCAAATGAACTAAAGATTTCAATAAGTTTAATTAATGGTGAAAAGCAAATAATTATTGCAAAAGATATTGAAAATACCGGTTTTTATGACTGGACTTACTCAGATATTCCCGAAGGTAAATATCAACTTAAAATTACAGCTATAGATCCAAAGGGAAATGAGTCATATGCAGAGCAATCTATTAACATAATTAAAAGACCTAGGATAGAAATAAAGCATAATGAATATGAAGCATTAATTTTAGATGGTGATGAAGCTAAAATACGGTTACTAATAAAAAATCTCCAAGCTACAGAAGATACTATTGATTTATTTATAGAAAAAGATGTTGGTATAGATATTGATATAGAAAACATTTATGTAAACCTAGTAGCATGGGAAGAAAAAGAAGTCGAATTAGCTATATCATATGATAGTTATGGTATATATTATCTAAATATACTGGCAAGATCACAAAATAATCCCTTAATAACAGATGAAGAAACTGTAGAATTAGCAGTATTCCCAACCGAATTAGAAATAGTTTGGAATAGGTTTAGAAGATTATTAATGGACGTGGGCTTATTTTAATATGATATATTTTCAGAAATTATTTAGCTGCTAATTTATAATTTGATAGTTTATTTTACGAATTAATTAAAGGGTAGTTTCTAATAATATTATTTATTAGAAACTACCCTTTATATATTAATTTCTAAATAAAATTATTAATAACTATAGCAGTTTAATCTTTTTATTAAGCCTCGACATTTTAAATGTCATTAATTATAATGTAGATTATACTATGTTAAATGATGTATGGTAATAAATAGGGAGGAAAATATGTGGAAAATAACTTATTCTGATATTAGAAATAATCCAGAAATTAATACTTATATTAAAAAAGGCGATGAGTTATTAGGAATGATGGGATTTACAGATCATTCTGAGATACATGCTGCAAAAGTTGCAGAAACTGCAGCAACGATACTCCAAAAGCTAGGTTATTCAGAAAGAGAATGTGAATTGGCAAAGATTTCAGGATATCTTCATGATATTGGTAATGCCGTAAATAGAATAGACCATGCTCAAACAGGAGCAGTTATGGCTTTTAATATTCTTTCAAAGTTAAATATGGATCCAGAAGAAATTGCAACTGTAGTTTCGGCTATAGGAAATCATGATGAATCAACAGGTACAGCTATTAGTCCAGTTTCTGCTGCCTTGATTTTAGCTGATAAAACTGATGTTAGAAGAAGCAGGGTAAGAAATAAAGAACTAGTTACCTTTGATATTCATGATAGGGTAAATTATGCCGTAGAAAAATCCAAAGTAATAATAGACGAAAAGAACAAAAATATCATACTAGAGCTTACAATAGATATGAGGATTTCGTCTCTTATTGAATACTTTGAAATATTTCTTACTAGGATGCTCATGTGTAGAAGAGCTGCTGATTTTTTAAATATTAATTTTGAATTAGTTGCTAATGAAAAGAAAATGGTGTAGTCAAATATATTGAATGATAAGAAAAGTACTCCCTACAGATGCCAGTACAGATAAGATGATATTATCTTTCCACCAGGATAGGACTATAGCTGTAATAATTCCCCCAAAAACTGCCCCTTGGTGATTTGGTATTGCATTAAACACATTAGGTATTATTAAGGCACCTAAGGCTGTATAGGGTATATAATTAAGAAATCTTTTTAAAGTAGGATTAATTTCTTTTTTTGACATTAATACAAAGGGAAGCAGCCTAGGTATAAAAGTTACAATTGCCATACCAAGAATTATAAAAAAATAGGATTTCATGATTTAACCTCTCCTTCATCTTCTTTGGGTAAAATAATTAAGCCTAATAAAGAAGCAAGTATTATAGATATTATTAGATTATTATCTTGGGGAATAAAATTAGTGAAGTTTAAGAAAGTGTGTATTCCTCCAGAAAGTAAAGCTAAAATTACAACTTCCTTTGACTTTTTCATGGATGGAACCAAAATGGCAATAAACATTGAATAAAGGGCAATTTTCATACTTGCCTGGACAGCATCAGGAAGAAAGCTTCCTAACAAATAGCCAGTTACACTGCCTAAAACCCATGAAAAGTATGCAGTTGTATTTACAACAAGAGAATAAATAACGGATAATTCTTTATTTTTTGTCGCTAAAACAGAAAATGTTTCATCAGTTACCCCAAAAGCCACAAGAGGAAGTAGTTTTTTTCTTGGGCTTTTTATTTTTGTACTAAGGGATGCACTCATTAAAAAATGCCTGGAATTCATTATAGCTGTTGTAAAGATAATTTGAAAGCCTGATACTGCTGATGAAATTAAATTAACAGCAATAAATTGACTAGCCCCTGCAAAAACCATAAAGGAAAACAAAAAACAATCCAAAAGACTTAGCTGATTAGTCTTTGAAATAATTCCAAAGGCTAAAGCGATAGGAATATAACCAATAGCAATAGGAAGGGCATCTTTTAATGCTGACAATGCTTCCTTTTTATTACATTTATTCATTTTATATCCACATCCTTTTTATGCTGTAGTAAAAAAATATCAGTTGAATTTTGCATTCATATATGCTTATTGTTATAATAAATATTATGAAGTATTATATAATATAAAGGCGAAATTTAAAAGAATTATTCTATTTATTTAGAAAGAGGGTTTATTATGAGCCAAGCGGATAGGGTTTTTATAGAAATGTGTAAAAGTATTCTTAATGAAGGAATAAGTTCAGAAGGTCAAGAAGTAAGACCAAGATGGGAGGATGGGACACCTGCCCATACTGTTAAAAAGTTTGGAGTAGTTAATAGATATAATTTGGCCGAAGAATTTCCTATTCTTACTCTTAGAAAAGTCCCCTTTAAATTAGCAATTGATGAAATTCTTTGGATATGGCAAAAAAAGTCTAATAATATCAAGGATTTAAATAGTCATATTTGGGATTCTTGGGCTGATGAAAATGGCACAATAGGAAAAGCTTATGGTTATCAGTTAGGGGTAAAACATAAGTATAAAGAAGGGGAATTTGATCAAGTTGACAGAGTTCTTTATGATTTAAAAAACAATCCTTATAGTAGAAGAATTATTACAAATTTATATAATCATCATGATCTTCATGAGATGAACTTATATCCTTGTGCATATAGTGTTACTTTTAATGTTACAGGAAATAAGTTAAATGCAATTCTTAATCAAAGGTCTCAAGACGTATTGGTGGCAAATGCTTGGAATGTATGTCAGTATGCTGTATTAATACATATGTTAGCACAAGTAAGTAATTTAGAAGTTGGTGAATTTGTTCATGTTATAGCTGATGCACATATTTATGACAGACACATTCCTATAGTAGAACAATTAATAAAAAGAGAATCTTATCCAGCACCAAAGTTAATAATAAATAAAGACATAAAGAATTTTTATGATTTTACTGTTGATGACTTTGTATTAGAAGACTATAAACATGGAGACATAATTAAAAATATTCCTGTTGCAGTTTAGGAGGAAATTATGAAGATTATCGTATCGGTAGATAAAAATTGGGCTATTGGATATAAGGGGAATTTACTTCAAAGAGTTCCCGAAGACATGAAACAATTTAAAGAAAAGACGTGGGGAAAAGTAGTTGTCATGGGAAGGCTTACCTTTGAATCTTTACCAAAAAAAGAACCTCTTCCTAATAGGACAAATATCATTCTTACCAGGGATAAAGATTATTCTGTAGATAATGCTATTGTTTGCAATTCTATAGAAGAGGTATTTAAGACTACAAAATTTTGTAATGCTGAAGACATTTTTATTATTGGAGGAGAAAAGATATATAAAATGTTTCTTCCCTATTGTTCAAAAGCTTATATAACTAAATTTCATAAAGAATATCCTGCTGATACTTTTTTCCCAAATCTTGATGAAAATAAAAACTGGAGATTGATTGAAAAAAGTGAAGAAAAGAAATATCAAGATCTCAGTTTTGAATACAATACTTATGAAAATTTAAATAAAATATAATTAAATACTATAACAAAAGAGTTTAAAGAATTCTTTTGTTTATTTATTTGCTGAACAAGAATTAGTTAATATTTTTAAAATAATATGACTTTTTGGATATTTATGATATAATAATAAAAATTTTACTATCAAAAGGAGATAGTTATGTTAAAAAAATTTCAATATAATTCACCAGTTATTTTAACATTTAGCTTGATATCTTTTCTTGTTTTATTACTTGGAGTTTTTAGCGGTGGAAGCACTACTGCCTTATTATTTGCAGTATATAGAACTTCTTTAAAGAACCCCTTATTTTATTTAAGATTATTTACTCATGTATTGGGTCATGCTAACATACAACATTTTGTTAATAATTTTATTTTAATTTTATTAATAGGACCTATGATGGAAGAAAAATATGGTTCTAAAAATATGGTTTTAATGATGGTATTTACAGCTTTTATTACGGGGCTAGTTAATGTTATATTTTTTAATAATATGCTACTTGGAGCCAGTGGGATAGTATTTATGCTTATTTTATTAAGTTCTTTTGCAAATATTAAAAAGGGTAGAATTCCTTTAACATTTGTATTGGTAGTGATTATTTTTATTGGGCAAGAAGTTGTAAATGCCTTTACATTACAAGACCAAGTTTCACAGCTTACACATATTATTGGTGGTATTTGTGGAGGCTTATTTGGATATAAAATAAATATTCCTAAAAGTGAATAAGAATTGCTTTTAATTGCTTAGTATAGAATTATTACCATAGTATACTATAATAAGAAAGATGATGAAATAATTATTTTCATCAATCTTAATTGATTTATAAATTAATTAAAGAAACAAGGAGATGGTTTAGATGGAAAACAACAAGGAAATCACTATGGCTGAAATGATAGAGGACATCGATAAATCCATGAAAAAATTAAAAAATGGTGACATCATTAAAGGAAAGGTTATCAAGGTTACTGAAAATGAAGTTTTAGTTAATATTGGATATATGGCAGATGGAATTATTTCTAAAGAAGAATTGTCTGATGATGAAAATATAGACCCAAGAGATATCCTAAAAGCGGATGATGAGATAGATGTGTATGTTTTACAAGTAGATGATGAAGAGGGTAATGTAGTCTTATCAAAAAAATTAGCTGATCAATTAGTAGTATGGGATGAATTAAAAGAACATTATGATACAGGAAAGCCTTTAGAAGTGAAAGTAAAAGAAGTGGTTAAGGGCGGAGTAGTTGCCAACATTAAAGGAGTAAGGGCTTTTATCCCTGCTTCCCAGCTTTCTGTTTATTACGTAGAAGATTTAAATACATACGTTGGGAAAAGCTTAAAAGTTAAATTAATAGACTTTGATAGAGATAGTAGAAAAGTTGTATTATCTGCTAAAGAAATCGAACAGCAAGAAAGAGAAATGAAAAAGAAAGAACTTTGGAAAAGTCTAAAAAGAGGAGAAAAAAGAAAAGGAGTTGTTACCAGGTTAGTTAAATTTGGTGCTTTTGTTGATTTAGGAGGAGCAGAAGGCCTTATACACTTATCTGACTTGTCTTGGAAAAGAATAATGGATCCTTCAGAAGTAGTATCCGTTGGTGATGAGGTAGAAGTGTATGTCATAAATTTTGATGAAAAGAAAGAAAGAATATCCTTAGGATTAAAGGATAAAGCAGAGGATCCTTGGAATAATATAACTGATAATTTCCAAGTAAATGATGTTGTAGAAGGAAAAGTTGTAAGAATTACATCTTTTGGTGCTTTTGTTGAAATTGCACCTGGTGTAGAAGGTTTACTTCATATTTCTCAAATATCTGATAAGCGTATTGGAAAAGTTTCAGAGGTCCTTTCAGAAGGTGATAAGGTTAAAGTTAGAATAACAGAATTAAAAGCTGAAGCAAAAAGATTAAGTTTAAGCATGAAAGAAGCTCAAGAAGATTATACCGAAGAAATCAAAAAGTATAATTTTGCTGAAGATGATGAAGTAACAATTGGAGATGTTCTAAAGGATAAATTAAAAGACTTAAAATTTTAAAATAAAACCCCGGTTATTAACCGGGGTAATTTTTTTAGATTTTAAGCTTATTAGAAAAATTATTACAGGGTTTTTGAATAATGTAGTTCTACTTCTTTTCTAAAAGGAGCAAAACTTTCTTCTGAGTATTGTATTCCTTCTTTACTTGTATAAAGAAGAAGAGGACTATTATCAACAATATAGTATAAAGAAGAAATATTTGTATTGGGATTATATACATATAAATAACTACTTACTAATTTTTGTGAATGAACTCTTTCTTTTTCAAGTCTAAAAATATTAATAAATTCTAATGGAACTTCACTTTCATCAGGTATTTCAATTGGATAATCTGAAGGGATAGCATCGCTTTTTACTATTGCTTTAATCATTTCATCCATCGAAACAGTAGTTTTATTATCTACATTCCCAGATATAGTATTAAACCCTGCAAAAGCAAATAAAATAATAAATAAACCTACAAACAACCAAATAAATCTCTTACTATTGTTTTCGTTCATAGTTAAATACCTCCAAGTTGATAGTAAGCCTTTTAAAGACTACGACTAAAAGTATAACAATTTTATTATATAAATTCAATGACTCATATATTATTTTTAAAAAAAATTAAATAAACATGCTTGAAATCCATGGAAAATACTGGTAATATATTAATTAATTTACATTAATTAACAATGGGGGATTTAGATATGAGGGTATTAAAAAGTTTAGTTAAATATTTATTGCTTATTTTATTTTCAACTTTCATGTCCTTAAATGTATTAGCCGAAGAAGTAAAATCACCTGAAAATAAAGAGCAATTAAATATAAGTTTAGAAGAATGTATGAAAGAAATAATTAATATAATTGATGAAAAGTCAAATGAAAACCTAGATGATTATCTTTTAGAAGGAGAAAGAAGAGGCTATCTTAAAGGAATAATAAATAGAAATAAGGATGAACTTGTTACAAGGCTTATGTTAGCTAGGATAATATCTAATGTTTTTGNCATTAAGCCAATATATTCTAAGGATATTCTTTTTGATGATTTAAAAAATTTTCCTGATGCAGAATATATTAAAGCAGTATATACAGAGTATTTAATGGAGGCTATTGATGAGAATAATTTTTATCCAAGTCAAAAAGTTTCTAAAAGCGAATTTAACACCATATTAGAAAATATAAAAAAATATCATATAAATCCTAATGCTTATAAAGAAGAAAGCAAAAGCAATTCTAGTTCAAAAAAAGAAGAAAAGATAAAAAAATTATTGTCTATGACAAATTATAATACTCCAAAGAAAAAACTTGCTCCAGGTGCTACTATAGGTTTCTTAGAAAAAGGAATTGCACAAGCATTTATAAATGACTACCATATACCAAGCTTTTCATACAATAACTCTTCTATGATACTTTTGAGTGATTTAAATAACTATGGATTTGATATAATCTGGGATGAGCAAAACAAGAAAGTTTCCATATATGAAAACAAAAACAAGGCAATTACAGCCTTAGCTGAAGAAGAAATAAAAAAGCGAGAAGAGCTCTATACTGGCAGCCCACTTCTTTATACTAATATAGCTGTATATATAGGAAATAGAAAGATTCCTTGCTACTTAGCAAATAATTCAACCTTTATATATATCAATGATTTAAATATTTTTGGTAATTTAAATTGGGATAACACTAATAAAGTCATTAGTATTCAAACAACAAATAACTTTGAAAATGATGGATTAGGAGTTGAATTAACTAATAATAAAGTTATTAACTATAATGAAGAAACAGTAGATTTAAATATGGTTCATCTTTGGTATGATGAAAAGGCTAATAAAGTAAATACTGTAGAAGATAGTGTTTACGGAATTCCTTCAGGAGATTTTATAGAATTTAATTTAGCAAAATATGATTTGTATGAAAAAAACTATCATTTAGGTACGATAATTAAAAATACAAATTTAAAAGAAAATCCTTTTTATGAGCGCGAATTAAACTATATACAATCAAAAAAAATTATCGATTATACATGTAAGCTTTATAAAAACCCTGAAGAAGAACTTTTAGACCTTGTAAAACCTTCAATTATTATAGGAACCATGAAGAAAAATGCAGGTGTTTTTGTTAAGGATGAAAAGGTTGAAATATTATATGCTGAAGCTGGTTCATGGTATCAGTGCAGAAGTACTACAACTAAAAAAGAAGGCCGTATACCTTGGGGCTCAGTTTCGATACCAAAAGATCCACCTACTAATAAGAAACGTATGACTAAAGAGCAGCTTGAGGCTTATGTTAAACTAAAGGCTTTTACAAGTAGTACAAATTATTTTGTATGGACTGATTTAGATAGACAAATGACTTATGTATTTAAAAAAGAAAATAATGAATGGAAACTTATCCGTAGTATGCAATGCTCTACTGGAAAAAATATTACCCCTACTCCAAGAGGCTTTTTCACCATAAAAGAGCGGGGTGCATATTTTGGAAAGGGTTATATGTGCAAAAACTGGGTTCAAATATGGGGGGATTACTTATATCATTCAATTTTATTAGATGAAACCGGAACTTATGTATTAGAAGGCAATGTCTTAGGCAAGAGAGCTTCTCAAGGCTGTATCAGATTTTCTCTTGAAGATAGCAAATGGTTTTATGATACAATTCCAAAAAACACAAGCGTATGGATCAACTGATGTTTTTTTCCATGTCTAATATCTTTTTAGAAATCTTAACTTTTTCATATATTTCTTTGTAGGCCTGGGAGTCGAGTTCTTCAATATAGTTTTTAGTATAATTTTTAGAACTTATTCCCTTAGAGATTACAAAATCAACAGCTTTATTATAAGCTACTGCAGCATTAATAGGAGAGGAATAAGTGCCTATGGTCCAACTACCATATATATTAATTCGTGCTACAAAGACCATCCTGCCTCTCCTAAATTCTTTGCGAACACCATGGTAGGAATTAATAACTTCAATATTATAGTGTCTAAAGTCATAATAATCGCCATTTTTAAAGCGGTAATCTAAACCTTTTACAGCAAAATTTCTTATGCCATAGCGGTTAAGAATATTTTGTTGTAAGCCCCAGTCATTAACATAAAAGTATCCGCCTTTTTTATGTATTTTATGGGAAGCATAGTAGAATAAATCATCTGTATCAAATTTAAGCTCAATATCTGGGCTTAAAAAATAAGAAAAATAATATTTATGGAGATAGATAGGATTACCAAAATAATATCCGTTGTCTCGAAAATTACAAAGAATTACCCATTTTTCGAAAGAAAGAGTTCTCTTTTTATTATAATCTTTAAGATTATAACGCTTATTAAATACTATATCATAAGCTTCCAAGTAAGCTTTATTTGCTAGTTTGGGGTTATCAAAGCTCCCCAGACTAATATGTTTATTTTTATAAGTAATGGATGAGCGAAAATATGCTTCTCCATTTTTTTTATATGCTTTAAAAACACCTTTCATGAGATTCCCTCCAAGGCTTTAAAAGCTATTTTCTGATATAATAATAACATAGAGGGAAATAATAATAAAGAATTAGGCAAAAAGTATTTGATTACTATGCATTGATGAGAAACACACTTGACACGAACGTCTGTTTGAATTACTCTTATTAGTAAGAGAAAGATGGGGAGATGACTATATCTATGGGGAAAAAGAAGAATAACTATGGAAATGACAGTATTTCCCTTTTGAAGGGAGCTGACAGGGTTAGACTTAGACCAAGTGTCATATTTGGCTCTGACGGTCTTAAAGGATGTCAGCATGCAGTTATTGAAATATTAGCAAATTCTATCGATGAAGCCAGGGAAGGCTTTGGAAAACGAATCGAAGTAACAGTATTTAAAGATTTTTCTATTATGATAAAAGACTACGGTAGAGGTATACCTTTAGATTATAATGAAAAAGAAGAACGTTATAATTGGGAATTAGTTTTTTGTGAATTATATGCTGGGGGCAAATATGAAAACAACACAGGAGAAAACTATGAATATAGCTTAGGCTTAAACGGTCTGGGTTGTTGTGCTGCCCAATACAGCTCCGAATACATGGATGTTACAGTATATAGAGACGGTTTTAGGTATGATTTACACTTTGAAAAAGGCTATAACGTAGGAGGCATGAAAAAGGAAAAGTGTGATTATGAGTCTACAGGAACAATCATAAAGTGGAAGCCAGATATAGAAGTTTTTACGGATATTAAAATACCTATTGAATTTTTTAAAGAAACTCTAAAAAAGCAAGCAGTAGTAAATGCAGGTGTAGTATTTGAATTAACCGATGAAGCTACTGGTGAGAAATACGAATATTGCTATAAAAACGGAATCCTTGATTATATCAACGAAATAAATGAAGATAAAGGCTTTAGTTCAATTCAATTTTATGAACATGAAACAAGTGGAAGGGACAGAGAAGATAAGCCCGAATATAAAGTAAAAATGCAGATAGCTTTTGTTTTTAATAATGATATAAACATCTTGGAATACTATCATAATTCTAGTTTTTTAGAATATGGTGGTTCTCCTGATAAGGCAGTAAAAAGTGCCTTTGTGTATGCCATAGACCAATATTTAAAAGCTGAAAAAAAATACAATAAAAATGAAAAGAAAATAACCTTTACGGATGTAGAAGACAGTTTAATTTTAGTAAGTAATTCTTTTTCTACTATTACTAGCTACGAAAATCAAACTAAAAAAGCTATTACCAATATTTTTATCCAGGAAGCCATGACTAGCTTTTTGAAAAAACAATTAGAAATATATTTTATAGAAAATAAAGATGAAGCAGAAAAAATAGCTAAACAAGTATTGATTAATAAAAGAAGCCGTGAAAAAGCTGAAAAAACCCGTATTGATATCAAAAAACATCTAGGTGGTAAAGTAGATGTTGTAAATAGGGTTAAGAAATTTGTTGATTGCAGAACTAAAGATGTATCAAAAAGAGAATTATATATCGTTGAAGGAGATTCAGCTTTAGGTTCTTGTAAACTAGGAAGAAATGCGGAATTTCAAGCAATTATGCCTGTTAGAGGTAAAATACTAAATTGTTTAAAAGCCGATGATAATAAAATTTTTCAAAGTGAAATCATTACAGACCTTTTAAAAGTCTTAGGTTGTGGTGTAGAATTTACTAATAAATATAATAAAGATCTTTCAAATTTTGATTTAAAAAAATTAAATTGGGACAAAATTATTATTTGTACCGATGCAGACGTTGACGGTTATCAAATACGGACCTTGATTTTAACAATGCTCTACAGGCTTGTACCTACTCTAATAAAAGAAGGTAAGATCTATATTGCAGAGACTCCCTTATATGAAATAAGGACAAGCAAAAAGGCTTATTTTGCATATAATGAAGAGGAAAAAAGGAAGATTTTATCTCGTATTAAAACAAACTATACGATTCAACGTTCTAAGGGCTTAGGGGAAAACGACCCTGACATGATGTGGGAAACAACCATGGACCCCGAAACAAGAAGACTAATACAAGTAGTCCCTGATGATATAAATGAGACTAAAGAAATATTTGAAATTCTTTTAGGGGATAATTTAACTGGAAGAAAGGAATATATATCAGAGTATGGTCATCTTTATTTAGACCATACGGATGTTGTATAATACTTTAAACTGAAGGAGTAAAAACATGGGGGAAATAATTACTACTACAGAAAAGATAACAGAGACCTTAAAGAAAAATTATATGCCTTATGCTATGAGTGTAATAGTTTCCCGGGCAATCCCTGAAATTGACGGTTTTAAGCCAGCTCATAGAAAATTACTTTATACAATGTATAAAATGGGATTACTTAAAGGAAACAGGACTAAATCTGCTAATATAGTAGGACAGACTATGCGTCTTAATCCTCACGGTGACCAAGCCATATATGAAACTATGGTTAGGCTTACAAGCGGTTCAGAATCCTTGCTAGTTCCCTTTATTGATTCTAAAGGTAACTTTGGGAAGCAATATTCAAGGGATATGGCATATGCTGCACCTAGGTATACAGAAGCTAAACTAGAGCAAATATGTGAAGAGCTATTTAAGGATATTGATAAAGATACAGTAGACTTTATTGATAACTATGACGGGACTATGAAAGAACCCCTTCTTTTACCTACAACCTTTCCCAATATTATCGTAAATCCAAATCAGGGAATAGCTGTAGGAATGGCTAATAATATTTGTTCTTTCAATTTAAGAGAAGTTTGCAAGGCTACAATAGCTTATTTAGAGAATGAAAAAATAGATATTTCTAAATATATAAAGGCTCCTGATTTTCCGACAGGCGGAAAAATAATATACAATGCAGAAGAAATGGACGAAATATTTCAAACTGGGCGTGGATCTTTTAAGGTAAGGGCAGTTTATAATTTTGATTCAAAAAACAATGCAATCGAAATAACTGAAATTCCTTATACCACAACGGTAGAAGCTATTATTGATAAATTAGTAAGCTTAATAAAATCAGGCAAAATTAGAGAAATAAATGATATTAGGGATGAAACAGATTTAGGGGGATTAAAAATAACTTTAGATTTAAAAAGAAATACAGACCCCGACGATTTAATGAGAAAACTATACATCCTTACTCCTTTAGAAGACAGTTTTGCCTGCAATTTTAATATTTTAATAGATGGACACCCAAGAGTAATGGGAATAAAAGAAATTCTTCATGAGTGGACTAAATTTAGAATAAACTGTATCAGAAGAAGAACCCAATATGATATTAATAAAAAATCAGAAAAAAGACATCTGCTACTAGGTCTAGAAAAGATTCTACTAGACATAGACAAAGCTATTAAAATAATCAGGGAAACAGAAAAAGAAAAAGAAGTAATTACTAATCTGATGAAAGGCTTTAAAATTGATGAAGTCCAAGCTGAATATGTAGCAGAAATTAAACTTAGAAATCTAAACAAAGAATATATTTTAAATCGTACCAAAGAAATAGATGCCATTAACAAAGAATTAAAGAACTTAAATGAATTACTAAAAGACGAAAAAAAGATTAAAAAACTAATTGCTTTAGAACTTGAAAATGTTTCAAAAAAATATGGACAAGCAAGAAAAATTAAAATCATCGCAGAAGAAAAAATCGAAACAGTTTCAAAAGAAGACTTTATAGAAGACTATAATTTAAAAATCTTTTTAACCAAACAGCAATATATTAAAAAGATTTCCTTAGTATCTCTTAGAGCTTATTCAATACAAGAACTAAAAGAAGGCGATGAAATTGTCCAAGAAATAGAGACAACTAACAAATCCGAGCTCTTACTATTTTCTGATAAGCAAAATGTTTATAAGATAAAAGCCTATGAACTAGAAGACACAAAAGCCAGCAGTCTTGGAGATTTTATTCCTAACATCTTAGAATTAGAAGAAGATGAAAACATTATCTTTGTTACTGCAGCAAATGATAAATATGAAGGTGATTTACTGTTTGCCTTTGAAAATGGTAAGTTAGTAAAAGTTCCTTTAAGATTTTATGAAACCAAGCAAAACAGAAAAAAACTAATTAATTGCTTTTACGGTCGTTCAAAATGTATTGCAATCCTTCACATCATTGAAGACATAGATATTTTATTAATGAGAAATGATAAAAAAGCTGCCCTTATAAATACAAGTTTAGTTTTAAAGGGTAAAAGCAAAAAAGCAGCCGGTAACCAAGCAATAAAATTAACGAAGAAAACTTGCTTAGAATCTGTATTGCTGCCAGAAGATTTTTCAGATAAAAACATAGAAGAATACCGGGCAACTTCTATTCCTGCAAAAGCCGTATCTACTTACACTCAAATAGAACTTAACTTATAGAAAGGTACTGATTTTAATGAAGAATGATGTAAAAGAAATATTGTTTAATGAAGAAGAAATAGCTAAAAAGGTAAAAGAATTAGCAAAAAAAATTACTGAAGATTACAGGGGAAAAGACCTAACTGTAATAGGAATTCTTAAAGGTTCCAATATTTTTATGGGAGACTTAATAAGAAAAATAGATATTCCCCTTCAAATTGACTTTATGGTGGTATCTAGCTACGGTCAATCAACAGAAAGCAGCGGAATCGTTAGAGTCATAAAAGACTTAGATTATAGCATAGAAGGCAAAAATATTTTAATTGTGGAAGATATTATTGACACAGGACTTACCCTTGCTTACTTAAAAGAAATACTATTAAAAAGAAAGCCACAATCCGTAAAGATTTGTTCTTTACTTGATAAACCCGCAAGAAGAAGAGTTGATTTAGAAGTAGACTATATAGGCTTTGAAACACCTGATGAATTTATAGTAGGCTATGGAATAGACTATAGCGAAAAATATAGAAATCTTCCGTATATAGCTGTATTAAAAGATGAAGTATATAATAAGTAAGTGATATAAATTACTATGGCTAGAAGATAGTGTAAATATTAATAATTCGAAATCTGTAAAAGACTGAGTTCTGTTTGGAATAGAACTTAGTCTTTTTTTGTATTTTATATAAAACTTATAATTGTAGAAAAATTGTTGAAAATACAAAAATTATTAGCTAGAATTAAAATGATGAAAAAATATACATAATTGTTAGAAAAGTAAATTACATGCATTTCTTATACAGTTATGTATATGAATTAAAGCATTGAGGAGGTTTTTACAAATGAAAAAGGCTTTATCAATTTTACATAGAACCCAAAGGAAAAACAGAATTTACTTATGATGACGTTGGACGAATAAAAACCGTACTAGAACCTGACGGAAAAATAACCAGTTATACTTATGACAGCTACGGAAACAGAAAAACTCAAAGAACAGAAGGAGAAGGGCTTTTAGTAGATATACAATACATCTATGATAGTAGTAATCGTTTAGTAAAAACCATAGAAATGAAAGACAACACCGTCATTAATACAGAATACAACTATGATAATAATGGGAATCAAACATCTGTAAAACAACTAAGTAGTGAAGGTAATAAAACATCTACATACGAATATGACGGCTTTAACCAAATGGTAAAATCCAAAACCCCAGAAGGCAAGAGCTTAACCTGTAACTATGACGCCCAAGGTTTAAGAGTATCCAAAACAGTAGATGGAAAGACCACAAACTATTACTACCGCTATAGCAGTGTAATCCTAGAAAAAACAGACACAAGTTCAATAAGAAATGTAGTAGGAGTAAATATAATAGCAAGAAAAAACCAAGAAGACATCTTATATTATATTTATAACGGTCATGGTGATGTAATAGAAATGCAATCTGCTGGAGGAAGTATAGTTAACGAATACGACTATGATATCTTTGGCAACCCAATCCTAGAAAACGAAGCAGAAGGTAAAGAAAACCCATACCGATATGCAGGTTATTATTGGGATAAAGAAACAGAATACTACTACCTAAGAGCAAGATACTATAATCCAGAGACAGCAAGATTTATAACAGAAGACAGCTTCAAGGGATATTATGATGATCCTTTGAGCCTGAATTTGTATACCTACTGCATGAATAGTCCGATAAAATATTGGGATCCAGATGGTCGCTATTATGTGCCAGACCCGGTTACAGGAGAAAAAATACATGCATCGGAATGGGAGAGTAGAAGGAATTTTAGAGTTAAAGTCCGAGATAGTCAAGGAAGAGGAGTTTCTGTAAGTACTGGGGTCAGTGCATATGATTGGGCACTCCAAAACAAAGTTAATAAGGGGACGGGTAAGACTCTTATTACTGCTCAACATCTAATTGATATAGGTTGGAACAAGAGGAATATTGATATCGATGAAATAAATAGGATCCTCGTAAAATATGAGATTAATACAACAGAACGTATTCAGCATTTTATAACACAAGTTACATATGAATCTGGATATGGTAAGTATACTAGAGAAGGGGAATACTTATTAGATCCACCATATAATTTTACACAAGAAAAATATGAAGCTTATTATAATAAAAAGTCAAATTATAAATATAAAGATAGAGGAGTTGGATATATACAAACTACTTTTAATTATCAGCATAAATTTTTTGCTATTGATATGTTTAGAGAAGAATATCCGCAATATGAATTAAGTAAAGTGGCATATAATCATCCTGAAGCAATTGACCCAGTATATAATGAGATGCTTAAAATTGCTAAGAATAATAATCTTAATATCAAACATATTACAGATATAAATGATTTAGGTACAGATTATATTGCAAAGAACTATTCATGGGAAATAACAGGTTGGTGGTGGAAGCAACATAATGCCAACGAATTAGTAGACAATTCAAAACCAGGAGATGTAGATTCTGTAAGTAGATTAGTAAATAAGTATGATACACCATCGTTTTCGGCTAGAAGAGACATTTATAAAAAGGTAATCGATTATATTAAATAGATGGGAGGAGAACATTTGAAATTTCGATTTGTTTATTTATGTGTTACACTAATATTTCTGTCAACTTCTTGTGGTAACAAAGATAAAGATATAGAACCATTTGTAGTAACAGGAAAAAATGAAACACAGACTCTTGATAATTTAAAGGTGACAAGAGATGATAATTTAACATCAGAAAATCATTTTCAACATTATACTAATTTTATTCTTTCTACTGAAAGCATCATAAGAAAAGGATATCTAACAAACATTGAAGTCTATTATCCACAATTATATATGTTATCATCTGAAAATAGTGATACTGAATTGAAAGCATCTTTTGATAAAGTAAATAAGCTTATTACAGATAAAATATTTTATAACGAAATGGTAACGATATATACAAAGCCATTTGGAGCAAATATAAAGAGCAATGTAACAGTACTTAATGAAGAGATTATTAGTATTTCCTTTGAAGGAAATGTCAATGATGATGGAGTGTATCATCAATTATTATCATCCTTAACATACGATATTAATAGTGGAGAGGTTTTGTGTTTGTTTGATGTAATAACAAGCGAACGTTTACTTGAACTACTTACCATTGAAAATTTAGAGATATATCCAAATGATTTTGCCGATAAGAAAGAACTTTTTAAAGAAATATTTATTGAAAAGATTAAAAATGCAAAGGACACCGGAGAAGGTGTAAATAATTTTTATCTCACTGATAAGAATATTGTTTTGTACACAGACTTATCACCAAATCTTAATGAAATGATACAATTAATAATACCCTATACATACTAGACTCATAATATGATATTAGAAATCCGGCAAGCCAATAAAAGGTAAGCCGGGTTTTCTTTCTGTAAATACTTGACAGGTGTATTACAAGGTGATACAATATAAGCATAAAGAAATACGAGAGGGATGAACATGACTACAGAAAAAGATAGTATGTTAAGAGTAAGGCTTACACAAAAGTAATCAGATGAACTGGATTCCATCATAGCTGAATTACAAGCACAGATGCCAGAAGCAAGTGTTACCACATTAAGTATAGCCAGATACTCACTAGAGAAGTATGTAAGTGATTATATTGCTAAGCGAGATGTAGACAAGGTTTTTATCGAAATAGATACTTCAGATGCAACAGATGATGATATTAAAAATATTTATAATCTTATTTCTAAGATGCTAGATGATGCAGAGGATATTTCTAACTATAATAATTAATCTTTACTTGAGAGTAAGGTGTTATCATCAAGATTATCAACTGAAAGGGAACATCACAAGTAATAAAATACTCGGGTGAGAATGGTATAAAGATTATAATACATGAAGTGACTGATGAAAATGGAAGAATAATTCATAGAGATTTTGATGCTGTAAGAATTGAATCTGGTCAATTAATTCATAAAAAATAGTGAGGTGAATTTGATGACTAAAAATGAAATTATAAAAATTTTAAGTGATATAATTAACAATTTTTTAGAAAGTAAAATTGATACTGACGAAGTTATTGAGCAACTCATTACAAGAATTAATCCTTTAGATATATATGAACTTGACGATGAACTTTTAATAACAGACTGTTATTTTGCAATAAAACATTTGGTGGAAGAAGGATATGAAACAACTATAAGAGAGCTCGAATATTTTAAAGAATGCTTCGAAGGACAACGGCTTTATAATATCAATGATAAAAATGAGTTTATTTTAGATTGTTAGATAATGTTTTGAGACCACACGATTTGGACTAGTGTGGCCTATCCTTTGTTAATACTTGATCCATCTATTGCATTTATGATATTATTATGATATCATAATGATACAAGAATAATATATAAAGGAGGAGCCTATGCAAGAGAAAATTTTAAAAGCAAAACCTGGAATGCCTTTTGTAGTACTTTTTATTTTACTATACCTTGCTGCAATTGCCTTCATAATTATAGGCGGAAATCTCTTAAGCAATCAGGTAACAGCCGGTGCCATCTTATTAGCTATTGGTATTATTTGGACGATGATTGGTTATATACCTTTTTTTGGATTTAAGATCATTAAGCCTCAAGAAGCGTTAGTTCTGACTGTGTTTGGAAAGTACACAGGAACTTTAAAAGAACCTGGTTTTTATTTCGTTAATCCATTTTCAGTAGCAGTTAATCCTGCTTATAAAACTCGACTTGGACAAAGCGATGATGTTGCAACTGTTTCCGTACCTAGTGTTAAAGTTGAAGGAGTTAGTCTTCAAAGCAATTATGTAAGCAAAAAAATATCTCTTAAAGTTATGACATTAAGTAACAGAAAACAAAAAATTAATGATGCCTTAGGTAATCCTGTAGAGGTAGGCATTGCTGTAGTATGGAGAGTTGTAGATACTGCTAAGGCAGTATTTAATGTAGATAATTATAAAGAATATCTTTCTCTCCAATGTGATGGTGCATTAAGAGATATCGTACGTATTTATCCCTACGATGTTAATCCTGGCATTGATACTACTGGAGATGGTGAACCTGATGAAGGAAGTCTTCGTGGGTCTAGTAAAGAAGTAGCTGAACGTATAAGAGATAAAATTCAAAGTAAAGTAGAAAATTCAGGCATTGAGATTTTAGAAGCACGCATTACTCATCTTGCTTATGCTCAGGAAATTGCTTCAGCTATGCTCCAAAGACAACAGGCAAGTGCTATTATTGATGCAAGAAAGATGATAGTTGATGGTGCTGTTGGTATGGTGGAAATGGCTTTGGAGATGCTTAATGAAAAAGAAGTAGTAGAACTTGACGAGGAGCGTAAAGCTGCCATGGTATCTAATCTTTTAGTTGTTCTTTGTGGCAACAGGGATGCCCAGCCCATAATTAATAGTGGTAGCTTGTACTAAAAATGGCTAGCAAAAAGCAAATCCCTTTACGTATATCTTCAAAGCTATATGAAGAGATAGCTGCCTGGGCAGAGGAAGATTTTCGTTCCATAAATGGTCAAATAGAATACCTTCTTACAGAATGTGTTAAACAAAGAAAAAAGAATGGAAGGCATATTCCGGAAGACATAGGTAAAAAAGAAGAATAAATAGAAACTAGGGTGTACACAGATACTTGGTTATATAACCAAGCATCTGTGTATTTTTGTATTAGCCAGAATCAGTAGCCAAAAAAGAAGATGGAACAGTTTAGACAAATAAGAATCACTTTATAATAAAGTTTTGTTAGTAGGGTGTTGTCTATTTATTTATACCGCCTTTTATGTTTAAAAAAAGTAGAGTATAATGTTGTAGGAAAATTAATTAAAATATTACTAAACAATTATTTTGATAATAAGATGGAAATAGATATATAAATATAAAATTAAAGATGAGGAAGAAGAGCCAATGAGAGTATTTATTGCCATTGATTTTAATAACAGATTAAAAGATTATTTGAAAGAAAAGCAAGATGAATTGAGAAAATATTGCACCAAAGGTAATTTTACTCATAAGGAAAATTTTCATCTTACTATTGTTTTTATAGGAGAAGTTAATGAGGGAGAAATTATAAAAATAAAAAAGTAATGGATGATACAGCAACGCAAATTGAAGAATTTACCCTTAGTCTTAGTGATTTTGATTATTTTAAAAGGCNAGGAGAATATATTCCTTGGATTGGTTTAGATGGAGAATTATCTAGTTTAAATAATTTATATAGTAAGCTTTATTCTCAACTTAAGTCTATTGGTTTTTCATTAGAAGAAAGGCCTCTAAAGCCTCATATTACTTTAGGAAGAAGGGTTCAGTTTAATAAGCCAAGCCAAATAATTAAGAAAGACTTTTTAATTGAGAAATTAAATATTCAGGTTTCTTCGATGGTTCTTATGGAAAGTGCTAGGATAAATAATAAATTAACTTATAGACTGATCTATGAAAAGAGCTTGGAATAAAGGATAAAAAAGTAAGGCATGGGAGGTTAGAAATTAGTAAATAGAAGTAAGAAAGCTTAGTGACAAAGAATATGACAAATATAATAGAATAAAATGTATTGTTTTTTGAAAATCTTGCTATTATAATATAGTGAGGTTTATTATAGATTATTTTATTATAATTTTTAATAACAAAGGAGAAAGATATGGATAAAAACCCTGTTGTAAACATTTTTATGGAAGATGGAAGTCAGATGAAAGTGGAATTATACCCTGATATAGCACCTAATACAGTTAATAATTTTATTTCTTTAGTTAAAAAAGGATTTTATGACGGTTTGATTTTTCACAGAGTCATAAAAGGCTTCATGATTCAAGGAGGAGATCCTCAAGGAACTGGAATGGGTGGACCTGGTTATAGCATTGAAGGTGAATTTAAAATGAATGGCTTTGATAATAATCTTAATCATACCAAGGGAGTTATTTCTATGGCTAGAGCACAAAATCCGGATTCTGCAGGCTCACAATTTTTTATTATGCACGAAGATTCTCCACATTTAGACGGTCAATATGCTGCTTTTGGTAAAGTGATTGAAGGAATAGAAGTAGTTGATAAGATAGCTAATGTAGAAACTGATTATTTTGATCGTCCAATAGAAGAACAAAAAATTAAATCTATGACCGTAGATACTTTTGGTAAAGAGTATCAAGAACCAGTTAAAATTTAAAGTATAAAAACAAGTAATTTTAAAACTTCTCTTTAATATAAGATTAATCTTTTTTTAGTGTGCAGTTTTTTGCACACTTTTTTTCTTTAAAAAGTTACGTTAAAAAACTTCCAAAATGGCAACAATAATAAAAAAGATTTTGGGAGTTGGTAGATTTGGCTAAGTACGATAATGCAAAAGCCATGAGGGAGTTAAGAAAGAGAAGAAAAGAAAGAAAGTTATGTACTCGATGTGGAAAGCCTGTCTTTGGTGAAAATGTTCAGTGTGATGCATGTAGGGAATACTGTAAGATGTATGCATTGCTTCATCCAAAGGAAAAAGTAATCATTAGAAATTTAAAAAGCTGGGAAGTCAAAAATAAAAAACTTTATGACATTCTTATAAATAAACGGATTACTATTCCACAATTAGCACAGATGATTGGTGTATCTGCAAGAAGTGTAGATAGGTGGGTGTTTGAAGGTTCTCTTCCTAAAATAGAAAACAGAGAAAAGGTTAATACTTATTTAAATATTGAAGTCTTTGAACTAGATTAGTAGTTTTTTATAAATTTTTAAATTTTAATTTCTATATTTTTTTAATAAGTGTTATAATGTATTGGTATTATTTACTACGGAGNNNAANTATGTGTTTAAATGTCAAGCAAAAATGTTTAAAGATATGTAAATAAATAATTATTCAAAAAAAAGACGCACTTAAATAAACCTATTTGATAT
>JGI24712J26585_10000957_pt1 | contig 24904 bp, 25 predicted proteins | sample BioPla3DNA2_FD_26585 | JGI IMG/M metagenome (IMG submission 26585)
CCAAAACGTCGTGGATTAACTAGAGTGAAAGAATTTATGGAAGCAGGAATAAATGTTGCTTTTGCACAAGATTCAATAAATGACCCATGGTATCCAATGGGTAATGGAAATATGATGAACATTCTTGATAATGGAATTCACCTAGCTCAAATTATGTCCCCTGAAGAAATAGAAAAAGACCTAGATTTAATTACCTACAATGGAGCTCGTTGCTTAAATATCCAAGACAGATACGGATTGGATGTAGGCAAGGATGCTAACTTCATTGTTCTTGATGGAGATAGTCCATTTGACGTAATAAGAAATCGTGCTGGAGTTCTTGCTTCAATTAGAAAGGGAGAATATCTATTTAAAAAGAAACTAGTAGAATATGATGTTAAACTTGATTTAGGTATAAATTATTAATAGTTATTTAAATTAGTACTAGGGTTTTCCTACATTAAACATATCCAGCTATTTTGATGGATATGGCAATGTAGGAAAACCTTTATTTTTTTATAAAAGATTTTTTATATTCTTGATTTAGGTCAATTTTATTTCTTAAACTCCTTGATACAATAAAGGCAGAAAATAAGAAAGGGGGGGATATGTATATGTCAAAACAAATAATATTTAATGAAGTAAAGAAAGAAAAGCTTCCAATATTGGAGCGATATGTACCAATAGTAGCAAGAGTTCATGGTGGTAATCATCCAGAGTTCTATAAGGTTCAAAAGGTATTTAATATAATCGTAAAAAAAGTAAAAGAAGAAGGAGAAGAAAAGCTAGAATTAAATAATGAATTTACTAAATTACGTGAAATTACAGATAACTACACAATTCCAGCTGGTGTGTGTGAAAGTTATGAAGCAGTATACAATATGCTGGCTGAATTAGATAAAGCATATCATGCTTAAAAATTATTATAAACCAGAGGGTAAGTTTAACTAATTACCTCCTGGTGTTATTTTAAAGATTAATAGGATTAATTATAGAAAAATAAAAAAGGGGAGGAGGATATAGTTGCAAAGATNTATATTGAAAAAGAAAAATCATATAACCCTAATTAGCGGAATTTTAATTATTCTTGCATTTACTAGTAAACTTGCATTTAAAAATATAGATATATTTATTTGGGCTTTGGCCATTGCATCAATTTTAGGAGTTACACCCATTGCTATTCAAGCCTATCAAGCATTGAGAGTAAAGGTAGTTAGTATTGATGTTTTAGTTACTATTGCAGTTGTAGGAGCATTTTTTATTAAAAATTTTGAAGAATCGGCTATTGTAACATTTTTATTCTTATTTGGTGCTTATCTAGAACAACGTACCCTGAATAAGACACGTTCTGCAATTAAGGAATTAACTGAAATGGCCCCAGAAACTGCTTTAAAGCAAATAGAAAAGGGTGAATTTAGAGAAGTAGATGTAGATGAAGTGGAGGNTGGAGATATCTTACTAGTTAAAACCGGTGCAAAGGTTCCTGTGGATGGTACAGTTTTAACAGGGGAAGGCCACATTAACGAGGCAAGTATTACTGGTGAATCTATACCAGTAAATAAAAAGAAAGATGATAAGGTTTTTGCTGGAACAATCTTAGAAAATGGAACCCTTCAAATTCTAGCTAATCGTGTAGGTGAGGATACTACTTTTGGTAAAATTATTGAGTTGGTTGAAGAAGCACAAGATTCAAAATCAGAAGCTGAACGATTCATTGATAAATTTTCTAAATACTACACTCCTGCTGTTTTAGTTTTTTCAATTATTGTGGGGCTAATTTCAAAAGATATTGAGCTGGCAATTACAATATTAGTTTTAGGCTGTCCAGGAGCCTTAGTTATAGGTGTACCAGTTTCAAATGTTGCAGGTATTGGTAATGGAGCGAGACAGGGTATTCTTTTAAAGGGAAGTGAAGTTATTCATGATTTTAGCAATGTTGATACAATAGTATTTGATAAGACAGGTACTTTAACAATAGGAAATCCCAAAGTAGCAGAAAAAGAAATTTATACAAATAATATTGATGAGATATTAGGTTACCTTATTAGCGTTGAAAAAGAGTCAGATCATCCACTAGCAAAAGCGGTTATAGAGCATATTGGAGATGCCCCAGCTTATATTGTTGAAAAAACTGATGTTATAAAGGGGGGTGGAATTATAGCTGCTGTAAATGGACATAGAGTGGCAGTTGGCAATGTTTCACTTATGGAGCAAGAAGATGTTCATTTAAATAAAAAAGCTCGTAAGGATATAGCTAGCTTTGAGGAAAATGGAAATTCTATTGTNTTAACAGCTGTTGATGGTGAATTAAAATTNCTAATGGGTATTCGTGACCAAATTCGCCCAGGAGTAAAAGAAGATCTTCAAAAATTAAAAAAGCTTGGTGTTAAAAATCTAGTAGTTCTTTCTGGAGATAACCAAGGAACTGTTGATTTAGTAGCTCGTGAATTAGGATTGACTGAGGCTTATGGACATATGTTACCAGAAGATAAATCAGCCTATATTAGGGAGTTGCAAAATAAAGGCCATATTGTAGCCTTCGTTGGAGATGGGGTAAATGACAGCCCTTCTCTGGCCCTAGCGCAAATTGGAATTGCCATGGGAAATGGTACAGATGTAGCAATTGAAACCTCAGATGTTGTTTTAATGAATTCTGATTTTAGTCGTTTGCCCCATGCCCTAGCTTTAACAAAAGAAACAGCTAAAAACATGCTTCAAAATATTATTATTGCAGTGGGAGTTGTATTGTTTTTGCTTGTTAGCCTATTCTTCAGTGAATGGATGAACATGTCAATAGGTATGTTAGTCCATGAGGGAAGCATACTAGTTGTAATTTTAAATGGCATGAGGCTACTTAGATATAAAATTGATCTAGGTCAATTTTAAATAAGAAATAGTGATGTATTGTATAAGTAAGATATAAATTAAGGAGGAGTAAATAATGAAAAAAGCAGTTATTCAATTAGAAACATTAACTTGTCCATCATGCATGGCAAAAATTGAAGGAGCAGTAAAATCCTTAGATGGTATAGATAAAGAAAGTTTAAGTGTATTATTTAATTCAAGTAAGGTAAAGGTAGATTTCGATGATGAAAAAATATCAATAAAGGATATTGAAAATGCCATTTATAAAGTAGGATATGAAGTTAAAAAATCTCAAGTAAAAACTGTATAATAAATAACCGATTCCTATGGGATAGAAATATAATCTAACCTAATAGGGTCGGTTTTTTTGTATTTGGAGAAAGCTTTTGCATTATTAATGTTTCATCTATAGGTGGAATGATGGGAGTTTCAGAACAAGCAGATTATTGTGCATCAAAGAGTGGTGTAATTGGTCTTACTAGGGGACTAGCTGTTGAATTTGGAAAACATAACATTCGTGTAAATACAATTGCACCAGGTATGATTTGGACAGATATGCTTAGAGAAGCAGATCAAAATGCAGTAGAAGCATTAAAACAAGCAATTCCTTTAGGAGAAATTGGAGAAGTTGAAGATATTTCTGAATGTCTTGAATATTTAGTAAAAGCAAAATATGTTACAGGTCAAATAATATCACCAAACGGTGGAATATTAATGCCATAAAAATAAAAAGGACGGGCTGTCTTAGGCAGCCCGTTTTGTTTATTTTACTTCTAGAATCCAGTTCTTTGTATCCTCAATTTTTCCTAGTTGTATGCCTGTTATAGTGTCATATATTTTTTGACTTAGTTCCCCAATTTCCCCATCTTTTATTGTCATAACTTCTTCTTTCCATCTAAGTTTTCCTACAGGAGAAATTACTGCTGCTGTACCTGTACCCCAAACCTCTTCAAGTTTACCTTCCTTATAGGCTTCATAAATTTCCTCAATAGATATTTTTCTTTCCTCTACTGCTAATCCCCAAGATCTGCATAACTCAATTACTGAATCACGAGTAACACCTGGTAATATGCTTCCATTTAATTGTGGAGTAACTACAACACCATCGATTTTGAAGAAGATATTCATAGCACCTACTTCTTCAATATATTTACGTTCTACACCATCTAACCATAATACTTGTGAGTATCCTTCATTGTGAGCCTTTACCTGTGATGCTAGACTTGCTACATAATTACCACCAGTTTTTGCTTCTCCTATACCGCCTCTTACTGCTCTTACATATTCATCTTCAATCCAAATGTTTACAGGTGCTAAACCACTTTCATAATAAGCACCGCTAGGTGATAAAATTACAATAAATAAATATGTTTTAGATGGACTTACACCTAAAAATTCGTCTGTAGCAATAATGAATGGTCTTATATATAAAGAAGTGCCTGGTGCTGTAGGAATCCAGTCCTCATCTACTTTTACAACTGTTTTAATAGCTTGCACAAAATCTTCTTCTTTTATCTCAGGTATGCAAAGTCTTTTATTAGTATTATTAGCCCTCCTTGCATTCATTTCAGGACGAAATAAAAGGGTTCTTCCATCTTCTGTTTTATATGCCTTTAGCCCTTCAAACATTTCTTGACCATAGTGGAATACCATAGCTGCAGGAGATAGGGAAAGATTCTCAAAAGGAATAACTCTAGGATCATGCCAGCCCTTACCTTCTGTATAGTTCATTATAAACATATGATCAGTAAAAATTTTTCCAAAGCCTAATGGATGATTTGCCTTTGGCTTTTCTTTTGGATTTGTAGTTTTAGTAATTTTAATATTTAACATAAAAATAGCCCCCTAATATTTTTTTATTGCTTAATATTTATTCAATATTTTGAAAGTAATTTTATCATATTGATAGTAGATACTCAACATATTTAATATATTAATTTACCCATTAAGCAAATAGTGATACAATGATTTTAATTTGTTATAAAATTTAAGCTGACATTATATAATAGGATAAGGAGAAGGAAAATGAAAAGAATTATTACTTTATTATACAGCCTTATTTTAGTATTTTCCTTAACAGGCTGTAGCAATAATAGCTCTACAAATGAAATAAGGATTACTGTTGCGGCTGCAGCAAGCTTGAAAAACTGTATGGATGATAAAATAATACCAATGTTTCAAGAAAAATATCCTAATATCAAAATTCAAACAACCTATGATAGTTCAGGAAAATTACAAGCACAAATTGAAGAGGGGGCGCCCATAGATGTGTTTATGCCTGCAGCTATGAAGCAGATGGCTGAATTAGATAATAAGGGCTTAATTGCAAAGGATTCTATTATTCAGCTTTTAGAAAATAAAATTGTGCTTATTCTTCCAGAAGGTAGTACTAAGGAAATAAAGACTTTTGAAGACATTTTAAGAGCTGATAAAATTGCAATTGGAGATCCAGAAAGTGTGCCAGCTGGACAGTATGCCAAGGAAATATTAAAAAACCTTAATATTTGGGATAAGGCAGCTGAAAAAGCGAGCTTTGGAACAAATGTTACAGAAGTTCTAAACTGGGTTGCCGAAGCTAGTGCTGATGCTGGTATCGTATATTCAACGGATGCTGCTTCAAATCAAAAAGTAAAAGTCATAGCTGAAGCACCGGAAGGAAGTGTATCAAAAGTGATTTATCCAGTAGGTATAATTAAAGCTACTAAGGAAGAGGATGCTTCAAAAAAGTTTATAGAATTTCTAGAAACTGATGATGCAGCAAAAGTATTTGAATCCTACGGGTTCACAGTAAATAAATAGGAGAGTAAACAATGGACATATCACCAATAATAATTTCCTTAAAAACTGCATCTGTAGCTATAGCCTTAACATTTTTGTTAGGGCTTTTTGCTGCAAGATGGGTTGTAAATATTAAATCTAAAAAAGTGAAAATGCTATTAGATGGAATATTAACCTTGCCTTTAGTTTTGCCACCTACAGTAGTAGGTTTTATACTTCTTATTATTTTTGGGGTAAACAGGCCTATTGGAAAATTCCTGCTACAATTTTTAGGGGTAAAAATAGTTTTTTCTTGGACAGCTACTGTGATAGCTGCTGTAGTAATTTCATTTCCCCTTATGTATCGCTCTGCAAGAAGTGCCTTTGAGCAGGTAGATGACAACTTAATTATGGCAGCAAGGACTTTAGGAATGTCAGAGAGAAAAATTTTTTGGCGTATAATAATGCCCCTTGCACTACCAGGTGTTNCAGGGGGAGGAATACTTGCATTTGCCAGAGGACTTGGAGAGTTTGGTGCCACAGCTATGATTGCAGGTAATATAGAAAATAAAACCAGGACTCTTCCAATGGCTATATATTCAGAAGTTGCTGCTGGAAATATGGATAATGCATTTTACTATGTAGTAGTTGTTTTATTAATATCTTTTCTAGTGGTTCTTTTAACAAACTATTTTTCTATTAAGGAAAGAAAATATTTTAAGTAAGGGAGAAATTTATGAGTTTAATAGTTAAAATAAAGAAAAGACTGAAGGATTTTTCTCTTGAGGTTGATTTTAAAACAAATGGAGATTACCTTGGAATTTTAGGCCCTTCTGGTAGTGGAAAAAGCATTACATTAAAATGTATAGCAGGGGTTGAAACTCCTGATGAAGGTTACATAATTCTTAATGGAAAAGTTTTATTTGATTCTGAGAAAAAAATTAATCTTAAGCCTCAGGAAAGAAAGATTGGCTATCTCTTTCAGAATTATGCACTCTTTCCTCATATGACAGTGGAAGAAAATATAGGAATAGGATTAGCTCTTTCTAAAAAAGAAAAAGAAGACAAAGTTAAGGAAATAATAAAAGCCTTTCACTTACAGGGTCTGGAGAAAAAATATCCAAATCAGATTTCAGGGGGACAGCAGCAGAGGGTAGCCCTAGCAAGATGTATAATATATAAACCAGATGTATTGATGTTAGATGAACCCTTTTCGGCACTAGATTCCCATTTAAAGGACCAGCTTCAGAATACAGTTTTAGAACTATTGAAATTATATGATGGGGAAGTTTTAATAGTTTCCCATAGCAGAGATGAGATATATAGGTTTTGTAAAAATCTTGTCATTATTGATAAAGGAAAATCCGTCTTATTTGGTGAAACTAAAGAAATTTTTAAACAACCCCAAATTCATGCTGCAGCAAGATTAACAGGCTGTAAGAATATTTCAAAATGCAAAGTTTTATCTTCAGGTCGTGTTCACGCTGTTGATTGGAACATTACCTTAGAAACAGATAGAATAGTACCTGAAAATATTAAATATATTGGTATTAGGGCCCATGACCTTCAAATTGTTAATGGTCCTAAAGAAAAAGAAGAGAATGTAATTGAATGTAAAATTAATAAGATAGTTGAAGATGTATTTGAATATAATATTTTCTTTGAGAACTTAGATATATTGTTTAAAGTTAGCAAAGAGAAATGGAACAATAGAAAAGAAAAAGAAAATCTATATTTAAAAATTCCTAAAAGGGCAATTTTATTATTAAGGTAAAGTAGGAAAATTCTTTATCTCCTTATATTTCATGGAGGATAGCTATAAAAATAAATTTAAAAAAGTTATTGACATAAGCTGGATGTGATGTTATTATAATACACAAGAAAATTGAATAAAAAATCCTCATCCTAATGGGTGAGGTAGAGGCGCGATTACTAATAGTATCTATATGGAGGCCGGAAGCCAAAGAAGTATAGAGAAAGGAGAAATCGCCGAAGCTTCAGATACCAAAATCTGTTGCTGGGTCTGTAGTTAATAGCTGCAGGACTGTCATCATAGTATTTTTGCTCGGTATTATGATGTTGTGCTATCTCACAATGAGCTTATATAGGGAGAGAGGATTGTTATGCTATTTGTTATACGCATTTAGCACCTGACAAACCTGTCAGGTGTTTTTTATTTATCAAAAATAATTTGAAAATTTCAATTATTAAAAAATTACATATTCAATTAGTTAAGGGGCATGTAATTACTCATATTTATATGGGGAAAATAATTAGTAAAAAGCAATAAATAATTAGGAGGCGAAGGATATGAAAGAAAAAATAAGACTGGGAATTGTAGGCTATGGAAATTTAGGTAAGGGAGTAGAGCTAGCTATCAGCCAAAATTCAGATATGGAACTAGCAGCTATTTTCACTAGAAGGCCTGTAGAAAGCATAAAAAGTTATGATGAAAGAGTAAAAGTAGTAAATATTAAAGAAGCAGAAAATTATATAAATGATATTGATGTAATGATTCTTTGTGGAGGATCCTCTACTGATATTCCAGTACAAGGGCCTCATTTCGCAAGAATGTATAATACAGTGGATGCTTATGATAATCATGGTAAAATTCCAGAATATATGGAATCCATGAATAAGTCCTTAATGGAAAGTGGTAAAGTCAGCGCTATATGCTTAGGTTGGGATCCAGGTTTATTTTCAATGAATAGAGTTTTACTAGAATCTATGCTGCCAAAGGGAGAAACTTATACATTTTGGGGACCTGGTGTAAGCCAAGGTCATTCCGATGCTATAAGAAGAGTACCAGGAGTTAAGAAGGGTGTTCAGTACACAGTGCCAATTGAAGAAGCAGTTAATAGGGTAAGGAATGGAGAAAATCCTGAACTAACTACTAGTGAAAGACATAGGAGAGAATGCTATGTAGTAGCAGAGGAATATGCAGATAAAGATGAAATTACAAATACTATTAAATCCATGCCAGGCTACTTTGCAGATTATGATACTAATGTAACATTTATTACAGAGGAAGAACTAATGAAAAATCATTCTAAAATATTCCACGGGGGCTTTGTTGCAAGAAGTGGAAGAACAGGGGAAGATCGCACCAATAATCATATAGCAGAGTTTTCATTAAAACTAGGCAGTAATTCAGAATTTACAGCAAATGTATTAGTAGCCTATGCAAGGGCAGTGTACAGACTAGGTAAGGAAGGAAGCAAGGGTGCTAAGACAATATTTGATATACCATTAAAATATGTATCCAATAAATCTATAGAGGATTTATGTAAGAATTATCTTTAGGAAGATATAACTATTGGGGGGAAGCATTATGCAATTAGTAGTACAAAAATATGGGGGCTCATCAGTAGCAACATTAGAAAAAATGAACAAGATAGCTGACGCAGTAATTAAAAGAAAAGAAGAGGGGGTTAATGTAGTTATTGTAGTTTCTGCAATGGGAAAGACTACAAATAATCTTATTGAAATGGCTAAATCAATATCAGAACAGCCCCCTAAAAGAGAGCTTGATATGCTTATGGCAACAGGGGAACAAGTATCAATTTCTCTATTATCAATGGTTTTTCAAGAAAAGGGCTATGATTCTGTATCCTTAACAGGCTTTCAGGCAGGCATTAAGACAGAGGGAGTTCACACAAAAAACAAGATCAGCGAAGTAGATGTTGATAAAATCAAGAGATATTTAGAAGAAGATAAAATTGTAGTAGTAGCTGGATTTCAAGGAATGAATACATCAGGAGATATAACAACATTAGGCAGAGGGGGGTCAGACACTACAGCAGTAGCTCTAGCAGCAAAACTAAAATGTGTTTGTGAGATATATACAGATGTTGATGGAATATATAGTGTAGATCCAAGACTTTTCCCTAATGCAAAAAGACTTGATTTTATAAGTTATGAGGAAATGATGGAAATGTCTTGTTTAGGAGCTAAAGTTATGGAAGCAAGGTCTGTAGAACTTGCTTACAAATATAATGTACCAATTTATGTAGCTTCAAGTCATCAAAAAGGAAAAGGAACATATATAAAGGAGTTTGATAAGGAAATGGAACATAAAGTTATAACTGGATTAACTGTAAGTGATGATGTATTAATGGAAACTATTAATAAGGTTCCTTATTCATCAGAAAATATCTCAGATATTTTTAGTAGATTAGCAAGCCAAGAAGTAAATATTGATATGATTAGCCAAACATCTTCAAGTGANGGCTATGTTAATATATCTTTTACAACATCTAAAGAAGATGAAAGTACCGTCGATGCAGTAATGAAGGAATTTGCAAAAAAGGTACCTGGTGTTGAAGTAAAGAAAGATACAGATATAACTAAAATTTCAGTAGTAGGAATGGGTATGAGAAATGAATCTGGAGTTGCTTCTAAAATATTTAAGTTATTCTCAGATAACTCTATTAATTTTAAGCAAGTTACTACTTCTGAAATTAGTATTTCATACATTATTAATTCTTCAGATAAAGAAAAGGNAGTAAATATTATTTGCGAAACTTTTAAATTATAAAATTAAATAAGATGGGGGCGTTAAAATGAAAAAAATTAATATGGCTCTTGTTGGGGCTACAGGTATGGTAGGTAAAAAAATAATTGAAGTTTTAGAGGAAAGAAATTTTCCAATTTCACAAATTTATTTTTTTGCATCAGCTAGATCAAAAGGACAAGTAATTAAATTTAGGGGCAAAGATTATTTAGTAGAAGAGCTTAATGAATCATCTTTTGACAGAGAAATAGACATAGCATTATTTTCAGCAGGGGGAGAAACTAGTAAGAAGTTTGCAGCTATTGCTAGAGATAAGGGCGTTACAGTTATAGATAATAGCAGTGCTTGGAGAATGGACAAGGATGTACCCTTAGTTGTTCCAGAAGTAAATCCAGAGGATATNATAGGTCATAGTGGGATTATAGCTAATCCAAATTGCAGCACTATTCAAGTAGTTGTTCCTTTAAAAGCTATAGATGAAAAGTTTAAAATTAAAAGAATAATATATTCTACTTATCAAGCTGTATCTGGTTCTGGTCTTGCAGGTATTAAAGATTTAGAAAATGGATTAAAGGGATTAGAAAATACAAATTATCCTNATCAAATAGCCTTTAATTGCCTGCCTCATATAGATTCCTTTACGGAAAATGGCTATACAAAAGAAGAAATAAAAATGATTGAAGAAACTAAGAAGATACTTGGAAGATCAGATTTAAAGATAACTGCAACAACAGTAAGGGTTCCAGTAAGATATGGTCATAGTGTATCAATTAATATAGAACTAGAAAAGGAATTTCAGCTTGAGGAAATATACGATCTTTTAGGAAAAGCTAAAGGGATTGTAGTACAAGATAATCCTAAAGAAAATCTTTATCCTATGCCAATATGTGCGGAGGGAACAGATAGTGTTTATGTAGGTAGAATAAGGAGAGATTTTAGTATAGAAAATGGACTTAATATGTGGGTTGTAGCTGACAATATCAGAAAGGGAGCAGCTACTAATGCTGTTCAAATAGCAGAATTATTGGTAGAGGAGTTGAGAAGATGACACTTTTTAAGGGGTCTGGGGTAGCTATTGTTACACCATTTAAGAATAATAAAGTAAATTTTGAAAAACTTGAAGAGTTAATAAACTGGCATATAGAAAATAGTACAGATGCCATAATAATTTGTGGAACAACTGGAGAAGCTTCCACTATGACAAAGGATGAAAAGAAGGAAGTATTAAGATTTACAGTAGAAAAAGTAGCTGGAAGAATTCCTGTAATAGCAGGAACAGGAAGCAATAATACAGCTGATGCAATAGAAATGAGCAAATATGCAGAAAGCATTAAAGCAGATGGACTTTTGCTTGTGACACCATATTACAATAAAACAAGTCAAAGGGGCTTAATTAGGCACTTTACAGCAATTGCTGATGAAGTAAATATACCTATAATATTATATAATGTTCCTGGAAGAACAGGGGTAAATATANTGCCTGAAACAGTAGCAGAGCTTGAAAAACACCCTAATATACAAGGGATTAAGGAAGCTAGTGGTAATATAAGTCAGGTAGCAGAAATAGCTAGATTATGTTCTGATAACTTTGCTATTTATTCAGGAAATGATGACCAGATTGTACCAATATTATCCCTTGGAGGTTGCGGAGTAATTTCTGTAGTGGCTAATATTTTACCAAAGGAAACACATGACTTGGTATTTAGCTTTTTAGATGGAAAAATAAAAGAGGCTAGAAAAATTCAGCTTGGAATGAATAGCTTGATTAATTCATTATTTATAGAAACTAATCCTATTCCAATAAAAACAGCTATGAACTTAATAGGAATGGAAGCAGGAGAGCTTAGATTGCCCCTTGTGGAAATGGAAGAAAAGAATAAAGAGATACTAATAAAAGAGCTACTAAATATGGGATTTAGTATTAGGGAGGGACAATATGATTAAAGCAATTATATATGGGTCAAATGGAAAAATGGCTCAAGTTGTAAGTAAACAAATAGAAATAGAAAAAGATATAGAAGTTGTAGCGGGAATAGATAGATATGAAGGTAATATAAAAACCACATATCCTGTATATAAGAATCCTTATGAATACAATGGGGAAGCCCATGTTATAATTGACTTTTCACATCCATCTTATTTAGAAGAAATGCTAGACTTTTCTATAAANAGAAAAATACCACTAGTTATTGCTACTACTGGATTTTCTGATGAACAGCTAAAACAAATAGAAGAGGCATCAAAGAAGGTTCCTATCCTTCATTCTTCAAATATGTCTCTTGGAATTAATATTCTTTCAAGGGTTTTAAGTAATATAAGCAAAATATTAAGTGAAGATTTTGATATAGAAATTATAGAAAAACATCACAATCAAAAGGTAGATGCACCTAGTGGTACAGCTTATTTATTAGCAAATGCAATTAATGAATCCTTAGATAATAGCAAAGAATACACCTACGGCAGGGAAGGTAAAAGTGCTAAAAGGGAAAAGAAAGAAATAGGAATTCATGCTATTCGTGGAGGTACCATACCAGGAGAACACACTGTAATCTTTGCTGGGGATGATGAGATTATAGAACTAAAACATACTGCCCTATCTAAGAATATTTTTGCCCTAGGAGCAATAAAGTCAGCACGTTTTATAGTTAAAGCAGAGGCGGGACTTTATACAATGGATGATATATTTGGTAAATAGTAATTTTAAGCCCATGGTACTTATATCCATGGGCTTTTTAAATAATCAACCCTACTTTGCAGAATTCCCGAGGGTATGATAAGATTAGGATACGCCAACCTGTACAAGGCCCGAAAAATCTTAATAGTGGGCTAAAATTGCTAATCCCTTCAAATGTTTTCTCAATTATTTGTCTTAAGAAAGGAGTAGTTATGAATTATTTAGTTATAGGTGTTATTTTTATTCTTGCACTCTTTGCCATTCGTTTTTCTAATAAGCATGGAATACCTGCACTATTATTATTTATTATTCTGGGTATGGTATTTGGTGCAATAGGTTTTGAATTTGATAATTTCGAATTTGCCGATGGAGTTGCTACCGTTGCTCTTATGGTCATTATGTTTTATGGTGGTTTTGGTACCAACTGGAGAATGGCGAAACCGGTGGCAAAAGAGGCTATTGTACTTAGTTCTCTGGGTGTTGTTGTTACAGCATTAATTACAGGTTTATTTTGTCATTATGTTTTAGGGGTTGAGTTAATAGAGGGTATGCTTATTGGTTCTATTGTAGGTTCTACTGATTATGCAAGTGTTTCCAATATCTTACGTTCAAAAAACTTAAATTTAAAATATAACACTGCATCTTTACTTGAACTTGAAAGTGGTTCAAATGACCCGGCTGCTTATACAATGACTATGGTATTTTTATCTGTAATTATAGGCTCAAAAGTGTCTATTCCAATTTTGATTTTATCTCAAGTAGCCATTGGAATTGCTATGGGGTTTATCTTTTCATTCCTTATTGGAAAATTGCTTAAAAGACTTTCCCTTGAGGCAGATGGACTTTATGCTGTTTTTATGGCTTCTGCCATGCTTATTACTTATGCTGCCACAGGACTTCTTGGTGGTAATGGTTACTTGGCCCTATATATTCTAGGTATTTATCTTGGTAATATGGAATTTAGAGGGAAGCGTGATATTGTCTTTTTCTTTGATGGTATTACTGAAATGATGCAGATTGGATTGTTCTTTATTTTAGGTCTACTATCTAATTTCTCAAAGCTTATTGAAACATTCCCAATAGCACTTGCTATTATGTTGTTTATGACCATCATTGCTCGTCCAGCAAGCGTTTACACACTTATGCTGCCCTTTCGTCTAAAACGTAATCAGCTTAACATAATTTCATTGGCAGGTATTCGTGGTGCTGCTGCTATAGCATTTGCAATTATGGCTGTAAATAGTAATGCTGTTTTCTCTATAGATATCTACCATGTAGTATTTGGTATCTGTATACTCTCTTCATTAGTTCAAGGTTCATTAATGCCATCTGCAGCAAAGGGATGGGATATTCTAGACCCTAATGATACGGTATTACAAACCTTTAATTACTATCAAACTAAGGCAGAAATTAGCTTTTTAGAAACAAGAATTCACTCTAACAGCAGTTTAATTGGTAAGCAGCTAAAGGATTTGAATTTCATATTTAACTTTATTGTTGCGAAAATTGAGCGTAAGGGTAAAACCATTGTTCCTAGAGGAGATGTAACTATAGAAGAAAATGATATAATTGTCTTAGCTGGGGAAAAGCACTTTGATGAAAGCGGACAAGATCTTATTGAATTTACCATTCCGAGGGGACACCAATGGGATAAGCAAAGAATAAAAGAATTAGAATTACCACCTGATCGACTTATTATTATGATACAACGTAAGGACAGTGATATAATTGTCCCAAGTGGCGATACATTATTATTAGAAGATGATAAAGTAATTATGCTTAAAATTGAGCAGGATAATTAACTTAAAATAAAATGAAAAATCCTTTATGTCCTTAAAAGGGGACTAAAGGATTTTTCTATTTTAAATTATATAGAAGAAGCAATACTTCCAAGGAATATTGGTTTACTACCTTTGTCATAATGATCCCATAGACAAGCCCTTAGGATTTGATTGTTATTATAGGTTTTAAAGTAATATTCACATGTATTAGTATTCATAAAAGCAACATACTTTGTATAATCATAGCTACCCTTATCAGTTAACACAATTCCTTTAGGAATAAAGAGGCTATTCATAATATGAAAACATGTAATAAGTGTTTCATAAGAATTTTTTGGAACTGGTACGTGAGTTTTAAAAAATGCTGCACGAACAAAACGTTCAGGGGAGGTAAAGCCTCCAGGGAGGGCCATGGTTCCCGAACCTTGTCCAAAAGGAGTTAATGATAGATTTCCCCAATGGACTTCATTTTGCTGAGTAGTTGATATATTCATATAATTTCTTAGATTAGTTATATGCCATCTAAGGTCAGGACTATTAGCCATAACTCCTATAGGATTATCAATTACCTCAAGACCATTTTTAGTTTGCTCAATAACAACAGATTTACCACTCCTATCAGTGGCAATCCAGTGCAAGGGGGCAGCTGTTTTTGTAACTGGATCTAATATGCCTACAATAGTGACATTTTTTAATAAAGACTTTAAATCAGCTACACAGCTACAGCTTGCAAGGCTGTACCATTCGTAATCTTTAGGTATTACAAAAACTCCAGGTTCAATAGGGTGGGAGAAATCCATGGTTCTTCCAAAGAAGTTCTCCTTTTGCATTGATTGGAACGTAATGGCAGTGCACATACTAAAAAGCCTCCAATATTATAAGGTTATGATTTTAATATATGTTTTATAGTATGGAAAGTGAGGCTTTTTATTCCCTTTACCTCCAAAAGGTTGAGCAGTCAGCTTTGTCTAATATATTAAATTCAATAATTTTTTCAAGTAATGAGTAATCTAAAGGATTTTTCCATTCTACTACGATGGTCTGGATTTTCAATTTTTTCTAGAAACTCTAAAAATACTTCCATAATTACTTCCTCCTAATCTTAGTTTCTTTATATATTATTATTGTTATCGAGTTTTCACAAGGGGGATTAAGGTTAATTTAAGATTATCCTCAGATTAATATAAGTAAAATAATGCTATAATAAATAATAATTTTATTAAACGGGGTGATAGCTTGAAGATTTTATTGGTTGAAGATGATAAAACAATTGCTTCTGGTTTAGAGTATTCTTTAGAAAAGGAGGGTTTTAGCACAGTTTTATGTCACAATGTGGCTTCTGGAAAGAAGGCTTTTTTAGAAAATAAATTTGATTTATGTTTACTAGATCTATCCCTGCCAGATGGAAGTGGCTATGATTTATGTAAATTTATTAGAGAAGAAAGTGAAGTCCCTATTATATTCTTAACTGCCTGTGATGATGAGGTGAATGTTGTTATGGGCCTTGATATGGGAGCAGATGATTATATAACTAAGCCCTTTCGCCTAAGGGAGCTTATATCTCGTATAAAATCAGTACTGCGTAGATACAATAAGGAAGATGATTCTAATAAGATTATTAAATTAAATAATTTAATAATAAATACCCTTGAGGCAAAGGTTTATAAAAATGGCCAAGAAGTCAACCTTACTGCCTTGGAGTACCGTTTATTATTGATTTTTGCAAACAATAAGGGGCAGGATTTATAACCTTTATAGTTTCTTTTTTAATAATAGGTTTATCCATATTATTTACTTTAAAAAGATATAAAGAGATAGAAAAATTATCTGGATATTTACGTAATATTAGTAATGGAAATTACTCTATGGATATTAGAGATAATGAAGAGGGAGAACTTAGTATTTTAAAAAATGAAATATATAAGGTTACTCTTATGCTGTCAAAGCAGGGAGAGTTTTTAAAAAGAGATAAGGAGCGCTTAGCAGATGCTATTTCTGATATATCTCATCAGTTAAAGACACCCCTTACTTCTATGATGGTTATGATAGATCTATTAGGGGAAGAAAATTTAGAAATAGAAAAAAGAATGGAGTTTACTAAAAATATAGAAATACAGCTGGAGCGCATGGAGTGGCTTCTTACTTCCTTATTAAAGCTTTCTAAAATAGATGCAGGTACAGTTATCTTTAAAAAAGAAAAGGTATTAGTAGCGGAACTAATAAAAAAAGCAATAAATCCATTGCTTATTCCAATGGAAATTAAGGAGCAGGAATTAATTATAGATGGAAAGGAAAATACATCCTTTATAGGAGATATAAATTGGACTACGGAAGCAATTGTAAATATATTAAAAAATTGCATAGAGCATACTAAAAATAAAGGAAGAATCTCAATTTTTTATGAAGAAAATCCCCTATATACTGAAATTAAAATATCAGATAAGGGAAAGGGAATAGAAAAAGAAGACTTACCTTATATTTTTAAAAGGTTTTATAAGGGTAAAAATGCAAATGATGAAAGTGTTGGTATAGGTCTTGCTATGGCTAAGAGTATTATAATTAGTCAAAATGGAGATGTAAGTGTTAAAAGTAAGAAAGATGAAGGTACAGAGTTTAGCATAAAATTTTACAAGGAATAAAAGTGACTAAACTGTAATAAATCAGTCACTATATAGTCATCTTAGGCAGATATACTTTAAGCATAGTAAGAAAATAGGAGGTTTTACAATGGAAATAGTAAGAGTAGAAAACCTGTCTAAGCAATATGGCAGTGGTGAAACAGCAGTAAAAGCACTTAATAATGTATCTTTTTCTGTAAATAAGGGAGAGTTTGTTGCAATAGTTGGAGCATCAGGCTCAGGTAAATCTACCCTATTACATATGCTTGGGGGTGTGGACAGACCTACAAGTGGAAAAGTTTTTATTGATAATACAGATATATATAACTTAAATGAAACCCAGCTTGCGATTTTTAGACGCAGGCAAATTGGTCTTATATATCAATTTTATAATCTTATTCCTGTTCTTAATGTGGAGGAAAATATTACTCTTCCTTTATTACTTGATGGACACAAGGTAGATAAAAAACAGTTTGATAAGATAGTAAAAATACTTGGATTAGAAAATAGACTAAGTCATTTACCTAATCAGCTTTCAGGGGGACAACAACAAAGAGTTTCTATAGGTAGGGCTTTAATAAGCAACCCTGCAATAATGCTTGCAGATGAGCCTACTGGGAATTTAGACAGTAAAAATGGTAATGAAATTATTGAATTATTAAAAATGTTTAATAAAACCTTTGGTCAAACTCTTATTATGATTACTCATGATGAAAGAATTGCTTTGCAAGCAGATAGAATTATTACAATAGAAGATGGTAAGATTACTAAAAATGAGGTGATCTGTCCATGAATATTGTAAATAAGCTAACTTTAAGGCAGTTACTATTAAACAAGAGAAGAACATTAGTTACCATAATAGGAGTAATAATTTCTGTTGCTATGATTACAGCAGTAGCATCCTTGGGCATTTCTTTTATGGATATGCTTAGAAGACAGGTAATATCAGATGGTGGGGAATGGCATGTTCTTTATGAAAATATAAATAAAACNCAATTAGAGGCAATTAAAAGCGATGAAGAAACAAAAGAAGTGATTTTAAGCAGGGAATTGGGCTATGCTTATTTAGAAGAAAGTCAAAATAATAATAAACCTTATATTTTCCTACAGGAGTATAACAAAGCAGGTTTTGAGAACTTTCCTATTAAATTAGTAGAAGGAAAATTACCTGAAAGGGGAAATGAAATTGTAATTTCTGAAGCTATAATAAAAAATGCAAGGGTTAATTATAAAATAGGTGATACCTTAACTTTTGATATTGGCCAAAGACATTATGAAGATGATGAAGGAAATGACATAATCCTTGAGCAAAAGGATGACTTAAGAAGATACGGAGGTACAATTCAGGAGTTTTTATTAAAAGAAACCACAAANTCTTATACAATAGTAGGAATAATAGAAACACCTAAATGGGAATATCCTTGGTCGCCAGGCTACACAGCAATATCNTATNTNGATGAANATATTATAAATTCAAATGAAGAAGTAAATGCATCGGTTATTTTAAAAGATATTAATTCTAAATTATTTAAGAATGCCGAAAACTTAGCCTCTGAAAATGGCATAAAAGAACCAAGTTTTAATAATGATTTACTAAGGTATTATGGAGTTATTAAAAGCGATAGTTTAAGAAATATGCTTCTTATTTTATCGGCTATTGTTACAGCTATAATAATGATTGGGTCAATTTCTTTAATATATAATGCCTTTGCTATTTCTGTAGCAGAACGTTCAAGGCATTTAGGAATGTTATCAAGTGTTGGTGCAACAAAGAAGCAAAAGAGAAACTCTGTATTTTTTGAAGGCGCTGTAATTGGAGGAGTAAGTATTCCTATTGGAATTATAGCAGGCTTATTAGGCATAGGCATTACCTTTAGAGTTATAAATTCCATGATTAAAGGGGTACTAGGATTAACTGAAAATTTAAAATTAGTAGTATCACCAATTGCGATTTTAATAGCAATATTTGTTTCTATTATTACAATTTTAATTTCAACTTATATACCTGCCAAAAGAGCATCAAATGTTTCTGCCATAGATGCAATTAGGCAAACTCAAGATATAAAAATTAAGGGAAAAGAAGTAAAAACATCAAAGTTAACAAGAAAAATATTTGGTATAGAAGGTGAGCTGGGCTTAAAAAATCTTAAAAGAAATAAGGCAAGATATAGAGCTACTGTATTTTCATTAATTATAAGTATGATCTTATTTTTAGCAGTATCTTACTTTACATCAAGTCTTAAAAAATCCTTATTACTTACTCAAGATGGAATTAATTTTGATATGATAGTGTATTTTAACCATAAGGATAGAGCAAAACAGGATGAAATAATTAACAAAATAACAGCATTAGATAATATTTCAGAAGATAACTATATGTATACTTTATCACTTAATTCATGGCTTGAGGAAGAATTTATGTCTGATTATGTGAAAGAAATTCAAAAGGAAGCTTTGATAGATGGAAAGCTTCGCTATGATATATTTGTAAAAGCATTAGATGAGGAAGCTTTAAAGACTTATGCAAAAGAAGTTGGCCTTGATTATAATAAGTTATTAGATGTAGATAATCCTTCGGTAATAGTTATTGACACATTAAAATACGAAGATGGGAGAACCAATAGATATAGAGAAGAAAAGGCCATTAAGACAAAGGTAGGAGAAAAACTTCATTTAGAATTTTATGATTATGAATTAGATGAAAATATTTTAATTGAAACTGTAGAAATAGCCGCTTTAACAGATAAAGTTCCTATGGGAGTTTCTTCAATGGGCTATGGAGCTAATTTTATTATAATTGTATCTGAAAATCTTATTAATAAAATAGCAGAAGCAAATACTACTAATAATATAAATGAAAATATTAATAGGACTCTTTATTTAAAGAGTGATAATCCTTTAAAGCTGCAAGAAAGTATTGAAGAAATTCAAAAGGTATATGATCAAGATGAAATATCTTTTTATAATTTATATATGGCTAGACAGCAAGAGGAGCAAATGGTCTTAATAATGTCTGTATTTACCTATGCTTTTATTTTCCTTATTACTTCCATCTGCATAGCAAATATATTTAACACTATATCAACTAGTATTGCTCTTAGAAAAAGGGAGTTTGCAATGCTAAAATCTGTAGGAATGACACCTGAGAGCTTTAATAAAATGATAAATTATGAAAGTATATTTTATGGAATAAAGGCCCTATCCTATGGATTACCCATAAGTTTTGCTGTAATGTATTTAATGCACCAAACACTTATGATTAAATTTAGCTTTGGATTTGAAGTACCTTGGTTTAGTGCTTTAATTTCAGTAGCCTCAGTGTTTATAATAGTTGGATCAGCAATGATTTATTCAAGTAAAAAGGTTAAAAAAGAAAATATTATAGATGCTTTAAAGCAGGAAATTATATAGCCCTTCGATATTTTTTATATTAAAAAAATCGAGTATTAATAAAGTACCCTTGTTATTATGAATACATGAAAGGGAGGGAAACAATGTTAAAAGAATTAAATGATGTAATTGACTATATTGAAGAACATTTGACTGATGATTTATCTCTTGAAGTAATTTCTGAATATGCTGGAGTTTCTGACTATCACTTTAGAAAGATATTTTTTTATCTCTCAGGGTTAACCCTTAGCGAATATATAAAAAATAGAAGGTTGTCAGAAGCAAGTATGGATTTACTAAATGGAGAAAAAGTAACGGATGTTGCCTTTAAATATGGTTACCAATCAATGGACGGATTCACTAGAGCCTTTAAAAAGTGGAGTGGACTATTACCATCAGATGTAATAAAAAATGGTGTGGGTAAAACATTTCCCAAGCTTTCATTCATAATAACCGTAAAGGGAGGAAATAATATGGAATTTAGAATTGAAGAAAAACCAGCTTTTAATTTAGTTGGTGTAGCTAAACGTGTCCCTATGCAGTTTGAGGGTGTAAACAATGAGATTGTTAAACTTGCCCAAAGTATAACGGACAAGCAAAGGGAAGAAATGCATTCCCTTCAAAATATTGAACCTTATGAAATTATTAGTGCTTCCTATGAGTCTGATACTAATTTCATAAAAGAAGAGGGATATTTAACTCATTTAATAGGTGTTTTAACAACTAAAAATGAAGTAAGTGATTTACTAGAAAAAGTGCCTGTTGAAGCTTGTACTTGGGCTGTATTTCCTAATGAAGGACCTTTTCCTTCTACATTACAGGAAACAATGGCAAAAATATATTCAGAATGGCTTCCAGCTTCTAATTATGAAGTTCTTAATCTTCCTTCATTTTCTTTTACTAAAATGAAGGAAATTAGGGAAACTTATGCATATAGTGAAGTATGGATTCCTGTTAAAAAGAAATAAAAAATATAACTATCCTTCCAATTAGGACATATATAAAGCCTTAGTTGGAAGGATAATTATATACATATACTTATAGGTATTATTTCAAGGGCAGGACTCCGAATATCTGTTATAAAGTCACTAGGGATTGAAAATCCATTATCATTTAATACTTGAAAGTAAGGCTTAAAGGAATTAAGAAGATTTTTATAATAGGTAGTTAACCCTGTTTTTCTTAATTCGCTTATATTTTCTCCTGGTGATTTAATCACACTGGCCACTTTACCAAAGATAGTGCAGTTACAGGCTTCAATATCATAAATATAGGAAAANTTTGAAGTATAGCTAGTGTTTAAGGTTAAAATAGAAGAGAATGAATTTGATTTTACAAGAACCTCCAAGGTATTACCCTTGATAAGCAATTTTTGTATAGATTTAAGCAATTCCAATATTAATGTATAGGTTAGNGGACCCAGATTTGTATTATCAAAAAGTTTATCTAAAGATGAAGGACCATAATTAGTTAATATAAGTATCCAATTATCAATGGTATTTGAAAGTGGGTTTATATTCAGGGATCCTTCGAATTCAACATAATCACCGTTAAATATATCATATATAGAATATTGTCTTTCATCAATGTACTTTACCATATTTAAGCTTTCCATAGTCTTTTTTAAATTATTATAATAAAGAAAAGAAGAATAAGTCTTTTTTATAGTAATATCATTTCTGTCATAATTTTTATTTTCAAGATATTTAAGAGAGTCTTCATAATTATAGCAGCTTTTTCCGGTAGTGGTGCTATCATCTTTATCACCTTTGGTATTTTTATAGTCCTCGCTATGTTGNCCTTTATTATTATTTTGATATCTACCAGTAAAGCTATTATCGTTAACTTTCTTAACGGTAATGCTATCAAAATACCCGTCTATTAAAACAGAAGAAATATCTTGTACCATATCTTGATTTAAATATATTGGAGTTAGCAAAGACATTTTTCNTTACCTGCCTTAAAAGTGCTATATATATATTATATTAAAAATAATCAGCAATGTGCCAGCTGCCTTNCCTNGATTTATGATAAGCNATTTTTTATTTAGAATAAAAAATATTTTTCTCAATCTATAATTTAACTCAAATTATACATACTAGCTAGTAGATAGATTTTTAATAANTCTANGNAAAGCTAGTGTTTTTTAAATTTGGGAGGAAAACATAGCATTATTATGCAGGATGCTTATTTGTCTTAATGCCTTATGTTCAAACAACACGTGGCTTAAATTCATTTCAAAGTGGACTATTAACAATTAGTTATTTAGTTGCTATAATTGGAACAATACCTGTAGATTAATAACTGTATTAACCTTACTGCCTAAGGGTAATATAAAATATAGAAAAAAGGCTGCTTAGTTAATAGAAAGGAAGNTTTTTATGTCAAACATATTAGATAAAGCCAAATTAAACGAAGAGTATATTATTAATTTTAGAAGAGATTTACATGAAAATCCTGAGCTTAGTGGACAGGAATTTAAAACTCAAGAAAAAATTATGAAGGAGTTAGATAAGCTGGGAATACCATATAAGAAGGCAGGTAATACTTCCTTAATAGCTACATTGAAGGGTGGAAAAAGTGGAAAAACTATAGCTTTAAGAGGAGATATAGATGCCCTTCCAATAAAGGAAGAAACAGATGTAGAATTTAAATCTAAAACTGAAGGAGTAATGCATGCTTGTGGTCATGATGCCCATACATCCATGCTTCTTGGTGCTGCAAAAATTTTATCTGAAATGAAAGATGAGATAAAAGGTGAAATTAGATTCTTCTTCCAAGAGGGTGAAGAAACATTCACTGGTGCGAAAAAGATAATAGAAGCTGGTGGAATGGATGGGGTTGATGCATGTTTTGGTATGCATGGAATGCCTGAATTAGAAGTAGGTTATGTGAATATTGAAGCAGGTTATAGAATGGCTGGTTGTGATACTATTTATGTTAAATTTGAAGGAGTATCAGGCCATGGCTCAGTTCCACACCTTGCCAAGGATACTATTCATCCGGCATGTATTTTTGTTACAGACCTTCAAGGGATAGTAACAAAAAATATTAATGCTCAGGATCCTATAGTTCTTTCAGTAGGAAGGTTTGTTGGTGGTACAAAAGCAAATGTAGTTTCAAAATATACTGAAATTGATATTTCTATGTATGTATAATTCAGCTGATGTTTTATTAATATTGCCATTATGTAATATATAAGATTTCATTGTCTTCAAAAAATCAGTTTGAAATTTTTTATCATGATCTTTTACTTTTTCTAAAGTATGTTTTGCATATTCCACTAATTCTTCTTCCGCAATTGTACCTAAAAGCAAGCGTGGAAAACTTCTTCATAATCAATAATTCTCATTTCATCTGTACATAAAGCTATGGACCTCATAGACTTTAAATAACTATGTCTCACATCAATTAGTGAACTGCAAATGCTACCTATCCCCATATATATGAAATCTGAAAACTTTTCCGTTAATATTGAAAAAGAAGATTTTAGTAGTTTCCTGGATTTATTAATATATTCAGAAGATGAATATGCCAAAATTACAATATATGAATTTAATTTGCTTGTTAAAAAATGCATATTTTTATCCTCAAGATACATGGCTAGAGAAGCTCGAATATAATCTAGATTAGAGTTATCCTCACAATGTATTGTAGCAATAAAATATACATGTTCGTTATTAAATCCATAGTTTAAGGTAAATTCATCTATTTCGTCTTCCTTAAGGGTTTCTGCAAATAATATGTTATAGAAAAAATAACTTAAATAATCTACCTTTTCTTTTTTGTGTATTATATAGGTACTAATATCCCTTGTTATATCTAAAAGGCTTATATTATAATCCATTTCAAATAAGGGTAAATTTGCCTTGTTAGCAAAATTAATTATCTCATCATTTAAATATGATTTATTCTCTTCACTTTTAAGAATAACAACTCCTGATATCTGTTTTAAAAGAGCTTCCTCTAATACCTTAAGTATATTTTTATTCTCTATAATAAATAATAATTCACCGCCATGGACCCAGTTTTCTAGTGAAGGAGTATGTAAAACGTAAACCCAGGTTACTCGGCGATCTAATCCTGATTCCCCAGCAACAAGTTGGATATTTTTAAATGATGGAATTTTCATGATTTCATAGCAATTCACGTACATAGAAACACCTACGATAGTCTGATTATACCACCGGAGGCTTTAAAAGTGAATTTATTTTGCACCTAAATCAAGTTCAACATCATATTCTACTAGTTTCTTTTTAAATAGATATTCTCCCTTTCTAATTGAAGCAAGAACTCCAGCACGATTTCTTATTACGTCAAATGGACT
>JGI24712J26585_10000962_pt1 | contig 24768 bp, 26 predicted proteins | sample BioPla3DNA2_FD_26585 | JGI IMG/M metagenome (IMG submission 26585)
ATTTTAATTTATTAATGAAATTGATGGAGAATTTGGTAATTAATGTTGACATTCGCTGTGATTACTGTATATACTATAGATATACAGTAAGTACAAAGGGGAGGTCAAGAATGAAAATAATTATAAGTAATGCTTCAAAGCTTCCTATATATGAGCAGATTGTAAATGGAGTAAAAGAAGAAATAATATCTGGGAATTTAAAGCCTAATGAAAAACTTCCTTCTATTAGAGCTTTAGCTAGGGATTTAAATATTAGTGTAATAACAACAAAGAGGGCTTATGAGGAATTAGAAAGGGAGGGTTTTATTGAAACTGTTGGTGGAAAGGGATCTTATGTTTCTTATTTTAATAAAGAGCTTATTTACGAGGAAAGGCTTAAAGAAATAGAAAAAAAACTTGAAGAGGTTTTGGACTTATCAAGGACAATAAAACTTAGCAAAGAGGATATTTTTAATATGATAAATTTATTGTACGAGGGAGAGTAATATGATTAAGGTAGAGAATTTATGTAAAAGCTTAGGTGACTTTAAAATTGAAGATATATCATTTAAATTAGATAAAGGCTATATTATGGCACTAGTTGGACCAAATGGTTCTGGAAAAACCACATTAATAAAAATGATTCTAGGTTTAATTAAAGCTGATAGGGGTGAAATAAAGTTATTTGATAAAAACCTTTTTGAAGATGAAGTATATGTAAAAGATAATATAGGTTTTGTATTTGATAGCTTTAATTTTTATTCAAACTTNAAGGTTAAGGATTTTAAGAAGATAGCGAGGGAATCCTATTCAAAATTTAATTCTAAAGTTTTTGATAGCTATATAAAAAAGTTTAATATTAACCCTAAAGCCTNTATTGGTAATTTATCTAAGGGTGANGCTATGAAGGTTATGCTGGCCAATGCCTTATCTCATGATGCAAAGCTTTTAATACTAGATGAACCTACAGCAGGCTTAGATCCAGTAGTTAGAAAAGAATTATTAAGTATCCTTCAGGAAGAAATAGTAGGAGGAAATAAAAGTGTTATATTATCAACTCATATAACATCAGATGTAGATGATATAGCAGATTATGTAACCTTTATAAATAAGGGAAAGCTTGTTTTTTCAAAGGATATGGAAGAAATAAAAGATAAATATAGAATTTTAAGAGGACCTAGAGGAGAATTTGAAAACAGCAATATAAATTTTATTTCTATAAAAGAAAAGAAATATTATTGTGAGGGTTTATATATAGATGAAACTGGAAGAGAAGATGAAAAAACTCATATTCCAAAGTTAGAGGAAATTATATATTACTATGTAAAGGGGGAAGAGCAATGATTAACTTAATTAAAAAGGATGTAAGGCTTATTTTTAAGTCTATTTCATATAAGTATTTAATCTTAAGCTTATTTTTACTAGCATTATTTATTAGCTTTTTTCCTTATATAATCCCAATAATATTACCAAGTTTATTAACTTATATAGTTATAATGAATACTTTTCATTATGAGTCTTTAAACAAAAGTGAGGGATTTATATTAAGTCTTCCTCATAAAAAAGAAGATATGGTTTATTCTAAATATTTATTAGTGCTTGGAACACTATTATCATCAATAATATTAACTTATTTAATTTTTGATGTTTTAGGTATTAGTGGNTTTAGAAAAATTGTTATTCAAGATATACAAATAAATATAGTACTTGTATTAATAAATATGTCAGTAATAATGCCTTTAATATTTAAATATGGCTATAGAAAATTAAGATTAGTATATCCGGTTATAACTTTTTTTATAGGATACCTAATTTTTAAAAGTGATAGTATAAATAATTTAATTCAATATGGTGAAGAAAGCTTTTTAATGAAGATATCTCATAAAATTGGAATTATTTTATATAAAATTTTTAGCTTTAAAAATTATGACTATATTAATATATCAATAAATATTTATCTTATTATTACATGTATCCTTTCCACAATTATTTTTATAATTTCCATGTATATCTCATTAAGAGCCTATAAAAATAGGGATATTATTTAGAAAGGGTGATATTAAGATGAATAAGAAGTTTATTAAAGTAAGTTTCGGAATTTTAATTTCCGTACTAGTGGTAGTTTTAGGGTTTAAGTTTATTTTAAAGGATAAAATTTTATTTAGTGATTCAACAGATGATATATTTGAAAATGCAAAACCAACAATAAAATATGAGGAAATTGAAGAAGAAGATAGTTTTTATAGAATAATAATTAGTATAAAAAATAATACAAAATACTATGCTTCTGTAAATGAAATGCATTTACAATTTGGATTTAATATAAGTTCTGAAAATCCTCATAAAATAATGTCCAATAATTCCTTATATTTTCGTGGGTATGATTTAGAAGAAAGAAAATACCTTGAGAATTATAATGGAAATAGTAGTGAAAGGGTTAGTCCTTACTTGGATCCTTATGAAGAAAGACAATATGCTTTTGAAATATCCAAGGGGGTAATTTTTGATGAGGAGGTATTTGATACAAATAAAATGAATATATCATATAATGTTAATTATTATAGGTATAGATTAAGTTCTAATAGTCTTGCTGGAGGTATTATGGGTCATGGAGGCGGAGAACATATAGAGAAAAAAACAACAAATTAAAGATTAGGGAAAAGGTCTGTGAGAAGTAGCAGAGCATCCAGGTAATGAAAGGGCTCAGGAATATGGAAGGGAATTTAATAAGTATTTTGAAGAATATAAAAAATTAATTGAAGAATTAAAATAAGGAGGCNGCCAAAGCAGTCTCCTTATTTATTTTCATTTTTTCCATAAATATCTTCATAAAATTTTTGTTCATCATTTATATTCTTAACTATTTCCTTAGATTTTTCTTCCCTACATTTTTTATTTAGCATGCATACGATTCCATTCATAGTAACACTCCCTTTTATCAAATTATTTAATAAATAATTTTGGTTATTTATAACTATAAAAATAATATTTTAGTAAATAATTATGTTGCTTTCTATATACTAATATTATACCACAAAAGCTGAGAATTGATACTAATTGATAAAAGTTATTAATTTAACTTTATCGTTAAAATGTTGATTAAGTTAAAGTTACAGTTTTAAGGTACTAAAAAAATATTAATGTAATAAATATGGTAACCATAGGAATATATTTTATTAAAGGGGGGGAGTAAATGAACTTTGAAGAGTTAATTAAAAGTGATAGAGAAAGTAGAAATAATGAAAAATTTGAAGGAACATTTTTAGATTATTTAGAAAAAGTAAAGGAGAACCCTGACATAGCCAAGCTTTCACATAAAAGAATTTTTGATATGATTATTAGCAAAGGTGTTGAAATACTAAGACCAGAGGAAAATCCAAGAGTAAGAAGAATTTATGGAAATGAAATAATAAAGAAATATGGTTTTTTTAGGGAAGATTTTTTTGGAATCGATAAGGTTTTAATGAAGATAGTAAACTACTTGTATTCTGCGTCCATGAAGGGAGAGGAAGCAAGGCAGGTACTGTATTTAGTTGGACCAGTAGGGGCAGGAAAGTCCTCAATAGTAGAGGCTCTAAAAAAAGCCTTAGTTGAATGTGAACCTATTTATGTCCTAAAAGGATGTCCAATGCATGAAGAGCCATTACACTTAGTGCCAAAACACTTAAGAGCAAAATTTGAAGAAGCTTTAGATGTAGAAATTGAAGGTGACCTATGCCCAATATGTAGGTATAGACTATTAAATGAATATAATGGAGAATATGAAAAGTTCCCAGTTGAAACCAAGGAGTTTTCAATAAGATCAAGAAAAGGAATTGGTGTTGTTCCTCCGGTAGATCCAAATAATCAAGATACTTCAATTCTCAACGGTAGCATCGATATATCTAAAATGGACTTATATCCAGAAGATGATCCTAGAATTTTCTCCTTAAATGGAGCTTTTAATGTAGGAAATAGAGGTTTAGTTGAATTTATAGAAGTATTTAAGAATGATGTAGAATATCTTCATACAATAATTACTGCAACACAGGAAAAATCAATCCCTTCTCCTGGTAAAGGAGCTATGCTTTATTTTGATGGACTTATAATAGCCCATTCTAATGAAGCAGAGTGGAATAAGTTTAAATCAGATCATACAAATGAAGCTATTTTAGATAGAATTGTAAAAATAGAAGTTCCTTATTGTTTAGAACTTGATGAAGAAGTAAAAATTTATAAAAAAATATTAAATAAGAGTAGGTTTAAAGCTCACATAGCTCCACATACTATGGAAATTGCTGCTATGTTTGCTATATTATCTAGACTTTCTCCATCAAACAAGGNAGATCCTATTAAGAAGCTTAGAATTTATAATGGTGAAGAAATAGTAGAAAAGGGTACTACAAAGAGAATCGATATAAATGAGCTAAGGGAAGAAGCTGGCACCTATGAAGGCATGAAGGGAATAAGTACAAGATTCATCATAAAAGCTATTGATAATGCTATTACAACATCGGAGCATAACTGCTTAAATCCTCTTAATATGATGGAAAGTCTTATTAAATCCGTTAAGGAAATGGATACATCACCAGATGAGAAGAAGAAATATCTAGAATTAATTCAAGATACAATACGAAAGGAATACAACAAGATCTTAGAAAAGGAAATATTAAAGGCCTTTATCCATTCCTTCAAAGAACAGGCAGATAGTTTATTTAATAATTATATAGATAATGCAGAAGCCTATATTAATAANAGTAAAATAAAAGATCCTTCCACAGGTGAAGAATTAAATCCTGATGAAGATTTTATGAGAAGCATAGAAGAGCAAATAGGTATTTCTGAAAATTCTGCTAAGGGCTTTAGGGCAGATGTAACTTCCTATATGTTCTATTTAATTAGAAATGGTGAAAAAATTGAATATACCTCTTATGAACCTTTAAAGGAAGCTGTAGAAAAGAAACTTTTAACTTCTGTTAAGGATCTTTCTAGAATAATAACAAAATCTAGAATAAGAACTAAGGATCAAGATGACAAATACAATGCAATGCTAGAGGAAATGCAAAATAAGGGATATTGTTCACACTGTTGTGAAATTATTTTGAAATATGCTGCAAACAATCTTTGGAAGGATTGATAAAATGGCCATTTTTAGAGATAGTTTAGATAATAATATTCAGCACGATAGATCTATTACTGATAGAAGACGGCATAGACAGCTAGTTGAAAAATCAATCAAGGAAAATTTAAGTGAAATCTTATCTGAGGAAAGTATAATTGCAGAAAGTAAAAATAAAAAATTTAAAATTCCCATTAGGGGAATTAAAGAATACCAATTTATTTATGGAAGAAATAATAAGGGAGTAGCTATTGGTTCTGGAAATGAAAAAAGAGGAGATAAGCTCTCTGATGGTAAAAGGACTGGCAGCAAAAGGGGAGGCAATAGTGCTGGTACATCTAGAGGAGATGACATTTACGAAACTGAAATTACTTTAGAAGAACTTATGGAATATATTACAGATGATTTAGAACTGCCTAACCTTGATAAAAAGAAATATTCAGAAATATTAACAGAAAGTACAGGCAGGAAGAGGGGATATCAAAGATATGGAATAAGGCCAAGGCTTGCAAAGAAAAAAACAGTAATAACTAAAATTTCTAGAAAGCAAGGACAAATAAGAGCTATGAAAGAAGCAGGTCTTGATCCTGAGATTGAAAGATTTCCTTTTAAAGAAGAAGATCTTAGGTATTATAAAGTAAGAAAAAAGCCTAGAAAAGACAGCAATGCCTTAATGATTTTTATTATGGATGTTTCCGGATCTATGGATAGTACAAAAAAATATTTAGCAAGGTCCTTATTTTTTATTTTATCTAGGTTTATAAGAAAAAAATATAATAATGTTGCTTTTGAATTTATCTCCCATACAACCATTGCAAAGGTGGTAAATGAATATGAATTCTTTCACAAATCTGAATCTGGAGGAACCTATATATCAAGCGGTTTAAATGCAGCTTTAGATTTAATAGAAGAAAAATATCCAAAGGAAATGTGGAATATTTATACTATCTACGGCAGTGATGGGGATAACTGGAGTGAAGATAATGAAAGAGCTATTATAGCCTTAAAAAAGCTTTGTAAAATTAGTAATATGTTTGGATATGCTGAACTTTTACCTTCAACCTATTCAACTACTATGTATTATCGATTTACTAATGAAATAAAAGATAAAAACTTTATTTCAATATTAGTAAAAGAAAAGAAGGACTTATGGGAAGGCATAAAAACTATGTTATCTAAAGAATTAAAGGAGGAGTAGATATGAGCTATACTATGCANGAACTAAAGAAATGGAATGACTTAATAGAAAATAAAGCAATAGAATTTGGGCTTGATTTCTACCCTCAAGAATTTGAAATAATAGACTATAATGAAATGCTTGGGTATGAGGCTTATATAGGTATGCCTTCTAGATATCCTCACTGGAGTTATGGAAAGGCTTATGACAAAAATAAAACCCTCTATTCTTTTAATTTAACTGGACTTCCCTATGAAATGGTTATAAATTCAAACCCTTGCTTAGCATATCTTATGAGAGAAAATACACTGCTTATGCAGATTTTAACTATGGCCCATGTATATGGACATAATGACTTTTTTAAAAATAATAGAATATTTGTAGAAGGAACAAATGCAAAAGAAGCAATTTCAATGTTTAAGCTTGATGCAGATATAATAAGAAGTTATATAAATGATCCAAATATAGGTTATGAAAAAGTTGAAAGGATTTTAGATGCTGCTCATTCTATAAGATATCAAATACCAAGGGTACCTAGAATTAAAGAAGAAAATTCAAAGGAAGATTTAATTGGATTTATAATAAAGCATAGCGAATTAGAAGAATGGGAAGAAAATATATTAAAAATAGTAAAAAGAGAAACAGAATATTTTATCCCTCAAATAGAAACCAAGGTAATGAATGAGGGGTGGGCAAGCTATTGGCATTATAATATTTTAAAAGAACTAGATTTAGATACAGAATTATATCTAGAATTTATAAGACGCCATAATGATGTTGTTGCACCTGTATCTGGAAGTTTGAACCCTTACTTTATAGGTTTTAAAATTTTTCAGGATATAGAAAAAAGGTATGGAAGAGAAAAAATATTTGAAGTAAGAAAGTTAGAAAGAGACAGCTCCTTCTACAGAAGATACCTTACAGAAGAATTATGCCAAGAATTAAACTTGTATAAGTATGGAAAAAAGAATTTCGAATATATAGTAGAAGAAGTAGCTGATGAAAATGGCTGGAAAACTATAAGAGATGAACTCTCAAATACCTGCGGAGTAGCAGCCATTCCTTCTATAGTAATAGTAAAATATAATAAGGGAAATTCAACCTTATATTTAGAGCATATGTTTGAGGGAAGAGAGCTGGAACTTTCCTATGCTAAAGAAACTTTGAAATATATTCAAGAGCTTTTCAAAGGGAAAATAAGTCTCATAACTAAAACAAGAGANCATAGGGATGTAGAAATTATTTGCGATGAGAATAAACAGATTGTTATTAATTAAGAATTGAGAATGAAGGTTGAAACTACTGCGTAGCAAAACAACCTTCATTGTACAGTGTATATTTAAAAAAGTGATAACTAAGATTGGCGAAGTAAATAGGATATGTGAAATAAGCATATAGCGAGCATCTAGAAGTACTTGGTGAAGAAAGAACTACTAGGCCTTAGAGTTGTTGGTTTGTTTGAACGCAGTGAGTTCTACCAAAACTCTTGGCATAGTAGTTTTTCAAGCCTAGTACTTCTTTGCTCAGCTATTTAGATTATGGAACATATACTATTTATCTTCGCCTTTTTATACTCACTTTTTTCACCTTTAAGCATAAATTAATATAGATAAATTTTGAACTATAATACTAATAATATGAATAATTAAAAGGAGAAGATTATGTATATTTCAATGCCAGAAAAGTTTTTTGTACCAATTGTTTTTGTAAATAATTTTTTTGAAGATTCTACTTCAAGTAACATAGAAGAAGAAAAGAGAGAAAATAGATATTCGGATTTTAGGTATTCCAATTCTATGTATAGAAATGAGCAGGAAGAAGAAATACCAATGCCAATGGGAAGTCTAGAAGGGGGAAGTTTAGAAGAGAAAATTGCAAGCATTGAAGATATGGGACTACAGTATTATTTGGTTAGATATTTAGATTCTTTAATAGCAATTTTAAGGGAATTAGAAGCTGAAGACTGTAGTGTTCCGCAAAATGATTATACAGCTGTGCTTAACTCTAACCTTAGAGAATTTATAGAAATATATGAGGAATATAATAATTTAATATCAAATATGGAAAAGGAAATTTCAAGTGAAGATCTTGAAGATATGGTTGAATATTTCTCCAATAAATTTAGAAGGCTATATGAGTCAAGTTTAGAGTTTTTAGATTGCCCTAGAGAAGGATATGAAAGAATGGCAAGTTTAATTGATGAAGTTGTATTAGGAATTGAAAATGAAATAAGAGCTAATGCTGAGGCCTTTAATTTAGAAATGACGAATAGGGAAGTTAGTAAGGAATATACAAGGAATTACAGCAGTATATATAAATAAATATATAAAATCCTTAATGGGGTGATTTATTGAAATATAAGCATTTAATAAAGGAAAATTATAATGAAGTTAATAATTTAAATAACTTATTAACTGGCATGGTGAATTCCTATAGGCTATTAATAGGGGGAGCTAATGAACTAAATAATACTTCAGAAGCAAAAAAATCTAAAGTTAAGGAAGCTGTAGATAGAGCAAATGAACTTGGAAAAATAATAGATGAAATAATTAGTGCTTTAGGTGAATGCAGTAATTCTTATATAAAATACTGTAAAATTAAAAAGCAATTTATTGATGAGAATACTAATAAGCAAATAATATTAACAGAAATAAATGAAAAACTTAATTTTAGCAATAGGGAGGAAAATAATTCATAATTCAAAACATTCTTAATTGTAGATTGTACAATCTACATTGTAAATTGTAAATTATCCAATGTATATTAAAAAGACATGTCTCGGCAAATGCTTGGACATGTCTTTTATAGGTTAATATAAAATTAAATCATTAAAGTTTTTTTAATTTCAATTTAGAAACCATCAGGTAAGACCCAATAAAAACTAGTATAATAGGTATCCAAACTGAAATATTTTTATCCATTGTACATAATACAAACAAAGCCATAAAGCATCCTACAACAGTAATAGGTACGCCGGTATAAACTCCATCAAAGGTGGATATATTATATTTAGCTAATCTATAAGCGCCGCAAATAGGCAAAATTAATAAAGATATAAAACCAATAATTCCCAAAGGACCTNNNGNAGAAAAATTATAGATTATAAACATAAGTAATGATGGAGCAACACCAAAAGAAACTAGATCAGCTAGGGAGTCTAACTCTTTACCTATTTCACTAGTTACATCTAATTTTCTAGCTATTCTGCCATCATATCTGTCCACAATTCCTGCGAATAATATAAATAAACAAGAAAATATATAATTCCTATCAAAAGTATTAAGAAGAGATATTATACCACAGGATAAATTAGTGAAAGTAAAAATATTAGGAATAAAACTTTTTTTCATAAAATCACTCCTAGTTTTAATTATTAAGCCTATGAATTCTTAATAATGTTTTATCAAAATAACATTATAACATACAAATTTTAAAAATATAACATACTATAAAGATAAAAAAACAATTATTTAATTAAAATTAATAGTTAATTGATTTATTATTAATTTTATTTATTGCCAGAATATAGTATTATACTATATATAGCAATTTATGCATTTAGAGAGGAAAATAGTAATAATATAATGATCAAATAGGAGGATTAAAGTGAAAAAGGTTAAATTTATATATAATCCCTATGCAGGGGAAAATATAATTTTAGATAATTTAGACTTGGTTATAAAGATTCATCAAGAGGCAGGTTATACTATAGTGCCCTATAGAATAGATAATGGAATTGATGTAATTGAAGCATTCAGTGATTTTAAAGAAGTTAATTATAGTTATGTATTAATAGCAGGTGGAGATGGAACTATAGATAATGTTGTTAATGCCATGGCAAAGTCTGGGGTTTCAGTCCCTATTGGAATTTTGCCAGTAGGAACAGCAAACGATTTTGGGAAATTTTTAGGAATGCCTTCTAATATAGAGCTGGCATGTAGGCAAATATTATCTTCAGAGGTAACTGCTGTTGACTTAGGTTGTATAAATGAAAAGTATTTTGTTAATGTTGCAAGTACAGGATTATTTACAGATGTTTCCCAAAAAACTGATATTAACTTAAAAAATACAATAGGTAAGCTTGCTTATTATCTTAAGGGTTTAGAAGAGCTGCCTAACTTTAGAAAACTTCATATAAGAATAAGATCCGAAGAGATGGAATACGAAGGGTATATGTATTTCATGCTTGTATTTAATGGGCAGACAGCTGGTAATTTTAAGCTGGCAACAAGGGCAGATGCTACAGATGGAAAGTTAGATGTAATAATATTTAAAGCTGTAAACATAATNGAATTAATTCCTTTATTCGTTAAAGTTTTAAGGGGAGAACATTTAGATTCAGAGAATGTAATATATTTCAAAACAGATGAGCTTTATATTGAATGCGAAGAAGGAATTTTAACTGATATTGATGGAGAAAAGGGTCCTGATTTTCCNTTAAATATTAAATGTAAAAAAGGAGCCTTAAAAGTTNTAGGTATGAAAGAAAAAGAAGAATAAATAGAGGATTAAGTTAATAAATATAATTAAGAACATGTTTAGATTAGGAGTAATAATTGTTAGAATTTAGCTATCTTTGTTTTTTATTATTTTTATTAATTTTTATTCTTTGTATAGGCAAAAATAATTTAACATTATCACCTAAAAAAATAAAAGTATTTATAAACCTATTATTGATTCCATTAATTCTTAAATACTGCACTTTACTAATAAGCTTTTTTATAGAAAAGCAGCAGTTTATGTATTACTTAAAGTATTTCCATTACATAAATTACTTTAGTATACCATTGGCTATTATTGTATCGTTATATATTTTTTTAAGAAATGAAAAAATAAAATTTAATCATATATATATATTTATTGCAATATTTGGATGTATTTATTTATTCATAATAAAAAGGTATTTATTAAATATTAATGTTGATTCATCCTTTGGATATTTAATACTTATAGCAGATAGTATAATACCGAATCTAATATATCTTATATTTATTGCATCAACCTTTATATATACTTTAATTAACTTTGATAAACCTTATAGTAATAAGATGGGAATAAAACTTTTATTAATTACACTAATAATCTATTTAGTTGAATATATATTATTTTTAGGTGGTATAAAACTATATCCATATCCAATAATAGGTGAAGGCCTAGTACTTGTTATTTTATTTAGAGCAATTTACACATTTAATGTGCCTTCACATAAGTAATGTACAATGAAGGATCTTTTGCTAAGCAAAACTAAAAATATATCCGNTGCCAAGCATTATTTATCTAAAAATCCCTAAAGGGGATTTTTTTCTTGAAAAATGTTGCCTTTTAACATCACTTTAATATAATATATTATTGGAGACATTGATAAGTAAATAAATAAAAACTTAAGGGGTGAGATTAAATGGAGGGTGTCCCTCAGCTGAAGAAGTTAAAACTGAATATAATTTTAGGGGATGCGACTTTATTATAATTTAACCTTGGTAAAAGCAGTCTGCTCCCCTAAAAGAAGGAGGAGTAGATATGAAAAAACTATCAGTATTCCTATATACAACTATCNTAGGGAAGAAAATGTACGATGAGTTTGATGAGGTATTAGGAGAACTTAAAGACATTTACGTTACTACTGATGAAGGTTATCCAAGAGTAATCGGATATAAAGTAAGAAGGGATGGTTCAACTTTTCATTATGAATTCCGTAGTATAAATTTTTATCAACAGGATAATAAGGTAAAGATAGTTACTAGGGGAAGTAAGGAAATATTACCCAGAACATACACATATCTTTTATCAGAAAACCTACTTGATAAGAAAATTGTAGATATTAATGGAAAAAGAGTAGTAAGGGTTGATGATTTAAGAATTGCAGAAATTGCAGGAGAATATAGGGTAATAGCTGTTGAAACAGGTCCTCAAGCAAGGTTTAGAAGATTAAATTGTGAAGGCCTTGGTAAATTTATTTATAAGCTATTAAGGAAAGAATTTGATGATAGAGTGTTAATGTGGGATGATGTTGAGTCTTTAGAAATGGTTAATAATAATCTTCAAATATCAGTACCATATAAAAAATTATCAACACTTCACCCAGCAGATTTAGCAGATATTTTAGAAAACTTAGATTCAATTTCAAGAAAACAAATCTTTGAATCTCTAGATGAAGATTTAGCTGCAGATACATTAGAACAAATTGAACCTGAATATAAAGGTACAATTATTAAAGAACTTAGTGAAACAAAGGCGGCTGAACTACTTGAAAATATGCCAAATGACGAGATAGCAGATGTACTTGATGAGTTAAATGACTATGAAAGAGAGAAAATACTTATTAACTTAGAAAAGGAAGATGCAGAAGAGGTTAAAGAGTTGCTAAGTTATAAAGAAGAAACAGTAGGTAGTATAATGAGTACTGACTATATTTCATTTAATTTAGATATAACAGTAGGGGAAATAATCGATATTCTTAGAGAATTAGAAGAAGTAGAAGAAGAGGAATTATATAGAATATATATAACTGATGAAGAAGAAAGGGTCTTAGGCTCAATTAATCCAGGAGACTTGATTTTAAATAAGGATGACGTAAAAATTAAGGATATAATGGAAGATAATATTGATACCATAAGGTATGATGTTGATATTAAAGAGGCAATAGATATAATTGCTAAGTATGATTTGTTGTCAATACCAGTTATCGATGAAGATAATAAGCTGATAGGAACAGTAAATAGTATTGATTTAATAGATGAGGTATTGTACCCTATGTGGAAAAAAAGATGAAATAGGAAATATTAACTTCATCTCTATATTTAAGGGATGAAGTTTTTTGATATTTTCTGTTAAAATTCATAAGGAGGAAATTATGATCTATAACGGAGCTTTAGAGTTAATAGGTAACACACCTATACTTAAATTGAATAGTTTAATAGAAGAGGACTCGGCAGAGGTTTATGTTAAGTTAGAAAAATTTAATCCAGGTGGCAGTGTAAAGGATAGGGCTGCTTTAGGAATGATTGAAAAAGCAGAAAAGGAAGGTTTGCTAAAGCCAGGTTCAACAATAGTAGAACCTACCAGTGGAAATATGGGAATTGCCCTTGCTATGATTGGAAAGCTTAAGGGATATAACGTAGTAATTGTTATGCCAGATAGCATGAGTAAGGAAAGACGTGACTTAATTAAGGCTTATGGGGCAGAATTAATACTAACTGATGGTGCACTTGGAATGAATGGGTCAATCAATAAAGCTAATGAACTTGCAAAAAAAGATGGTTATTTTATGCCACAGCAATTTGAAAATATAGCTAATCCAGAAAAGCACTTTGAAACAACAGCTGAAGAAATATATTCAGAATTAAGTGATATAGACGTATTTATTGCAGGAGTTGGTACTGGTGGAACAGTTACAGGTGTAGGAAGAAAGCTTAAGGAAAAAATAAATGACCTTAAAGTTATTGCAGTGGAACCAGAAAGTTCACCAGTTTTAAGTGGAGGACGTGCTGGGGCTCATAAAATTCAAGGTCTAGGATCAGGCTTTATACCAGAAATTTATGATCCTAAGGTTGTAGATGAAATAAAAACAGTATCTGATGAAGATGCATTAAGGTTTACAAAGATATTTGCTGAAAAAGAAGGAGTTTTAGTTGGAATTTCTTCAGGAGCCTCTATTTTAACTGCTGTTAAAGTAGCTAAAGAATTAGGAAAGGGAAAAAAAGTTTTAGCAATAGCACCTGATGGTGGTGAAAAATACATTTCCATGGGAATTTTTGATTAAAATGATATATAAAATAAGTATAAAGGGGGAAGGATATGTTTAAAAATTTAATTTATGATTTAAATAGAATACTTGAAATTGATCCGGCAGCTAGAAATAAACTTGAAGTATTTTTACTATATCCATCCGTTCATGCTCTTATAGCTTATAGAATTGCACATTTTTTACAAAAGCATAAATGGTTCTTTTTAGCAAGACTTATATCACAAATTGCAAGATTTTTTACAGGTATAGAAATTCACCCAGGGGCTAAAATAGGAAGAGGGTTGTTTATTGATCATGGTATGGGAGTTGTAATAGGAGAAACTTCTGAAATTGGTAATAATGTAACCATATATCATGGTGTAACCTTAGGAGGAACCGGCAAAGAAAAGGGAAAAAGACATCCAACAGTAGAAGATGATGTAATTATAGGAGCTGGTGCTAAAATTCTTGGACCAATAGTTTTAAGAAAAGGTTCAAAGGTTGGAGCAAATACTGTTGTCCTTAAGGAAGTTCCTGAAAATGGAACAGTTGTAGGATGTGCAGGAAGAAATTTAGTTAGAAATAAAAACGAAATAATAGAAGTAGTTGATGAAAACGGAAAAGTTAAAACAATATATAATAACATGAATATATAGAGGTTAATATGATTAAACAAAATATAATAAATTTTTGTAACTCAATAGGTCTTGACACTCTAGGCTTTATAAAGTGTAGAAAATTTACAGAAATTAAGGACTTTTTAATAGATAGAAAGGCTAAAGGCCTTCAAAATGAATTTGAAGAAGATGATATAGAAAAAAGAATAAATCCATTTATATACATGGAGGAGGGAAAGACTATTATTTCTATAGCTTTCCCTTATCTTCATGATGTGGAATATTGTGACAATGGGTTTTCAGTATATACAAGAGGAATGGATTATCATAAAGTTGTTAGAAGCTACCTAAACAAAATATGTGAATATATTGAAAGTTTAGGTGGAAAAGCTGAAGGCTTTGTTGATAATAACTGTTTGCCTGAAAGATACATAGCTTATTTGGCAGGGGTAGGCTTTATAGGAAAAAATAATTTAATAATTACTAAAAAGTATGGATCCTTTGTATTTTTAGGAGAAATAATAACAGACTTAGAAATAGAAAGTGATGAAAAAAGAAGCTTTAAGGATATTGAAAAATTTGAAGAGTGCGGAGAATGTACAAATTGCTATAAAAAGTGTCCAAGTAAAGCTATTAATCCATATAGAAAAAACAGTAATATATGTTTATCTTATCTTACTCAAAAAAAGGAGCTTGAAGATAAGCATATAAAATTATTAGATGGAAGGGTTTTCGGCTGTGATAGTTGTCAAAAGCCTTGTCCTTACAATGAAAACATATCTTATTCACCTATAAGGGAGCTACATCCTTTTGATTTTATGAACAGCGACAATACTGAAGAATTATCAGTTATTGGCAATGGAAAGTTTAAAGAAAGCTATTTACAAACTTCCTGTGGATGGAGAGGAAAAAATGTTTTAAAAAGGAATGCTATAATAAGATTAAGCAGGGATAAGGATATAAGCAAAATAAAGACAGATTCGCCTTACTTAAAAGAGTATATTAATAGACTTTTAAAAAATAATGAAATATAATTGTTACATAATAGTGAATTTAGGAAAAGGGGGAGATACATGTTATCACCAACATTCGTTAAGGTAGTAAATATGCTGCCAGAATCATTAGTACTTAAAATTACAAAAATTATTGTAAATAGATATTTAAAAAAATACGCTAATATAAAAATTGAAGGCTTTGAAAATATAGATAAGGCAAAGGGAACTAAAATATTTATATGTAACCACTTAAGTAATTCAGACGGTTTAATATTAGATAAGTTATTAAGGGAAAAATATGATCCAACCTTTGTTGCAGGAATAAAATTAAGCAATGATCCAATAACAAAGCTTGGAATAGGAATGGTGAAAACTGTTAATATAAAGCCCAATTCAGCAGATAAAGAAGCTATTACAAAAATTGTAAAGATGGTAAGAGGGGGAGAAAACCTACTTATTTTCCCCGAAGGAACAAGAAGTAGAACAGGAGCAATGATTGAAGGAAAGAAGGGGATACTTCTAATAGCAAGGCTAACAAAGGCAGAGATAGTTCCTATAGGAATGACAGGAACAGAAAAATTACTGCCTATAGCTAAAGATGATGATATGGGAGGAGAAAAATTTAATTACGCCGATGTAAATATAAAAATTGGAGAACCTATATCATTACCTAAAAAGGATAAAGATGAAGCTAAACATGAATATGACGATAGATGTATGACATACATAATGAAATCAATTGCGAATTTACTTCCAGAAGAATATAGAGGAGTTTATAAATAGGTGATTTTATGAAAAAGAGAACTAAAGAAATACTAGAAATTCTAAAAGAAGAATATCCAGATGCAAGATGCGAACTTAATCATGAAACTCCATTTCAATTATTAGTGGCAACAATATTGTCAGCCCAAACTACAGATAGAAAGGTAAATGAAGTAACAGAAACCTTGTTTAAGGAATATCCTGATTTAGATGCCTTTTTAACCCTGACCGTGGAAGAATTAGAAAGTAGAATAAAGCAAATTGGACTTTATAGAACTAAAGCGAAAAATATAAATAGGATGTGCCACCAGCTAAAAGAAAAGTTTAACGGAGAAGTTCCAAGAACAATGGAAGAACTAACTTCCTTAGCTGGAGCAGGAAGAAAAACAGCAAATGTTGTTTTATCAAATGCCTTTGGTGTTCCATCAATTGCAGTAGATACCCATGTATTTAGGGTTTCAAACAGATTAGGTCTTGCAAATGCAGATAATGTTTTAGAAACAGAAAAGCAGCTTCAAAAAGAACTTCCAAAGAAAGAATGGAGTTTAACCCATCACTTATTAATATTTCACGGAAGATATTGCTGTATAGCAAGAAGACCTAAATGTTCAGAGTGTAGACTAACACAATATTGTAAATACTATAAAGAAATTACTAAAAAATAAAAAGTGCGAATATAAAGGCTGGGATAAATAGGATATGCTCCATAAGCTAAATAGCTGCGCAAAGAAGTACTAGGTTTGAAAAAACTACTATGCCAAGAGTTTTGGTTGAACTCACTGCGCTCAAACAAACCAACAACACTAAGGCTTAGTAGTTTTTTCTTCACCAAGTACTTCTAAATGCTCGCTATAAACTTATTTCGCATATTCTATTTATCTTCGCCTAGTTATATTAACTACTTTTTAATGTATAATGTAGAAAGTACAGTGTACAGTTTCGGAAATAATTCAGCAAGCTGAATTAAGAAAATTAATTTATAAACTCTGAAAGAGTTTATATTGAATCTAAATTTTAGAAACTACGCAGTAGTTTCATCCTTAACAGTGCACTGTGAACTGCAAAAGATTGTTTATCAATCTTTTGCTTCTGGTGTGCTTAAATTTATCAAAACTGATACTTCTATCATAATCAGTTATTTTATATAATAAAGAAGAGTTAATAAATATAAATTTTTAATAATGTTAATTAAATTGGAGGACTTGTTATGAAAGTTGGAGTTTTAATGGGGGGAATCTCTTCAGAAAGAGAAGTATCACTAAATAGTGGTAAATCCATTATTGAACATATTAATAAAGAAAAATACGAAGTTGTACCTGTTATAATAAATAAAAAAGAGGATGTTATAGAAAAAGTAAAGGGATTAGACTTTGCTCTTCTTGCCCTACATGGAAAATTTGGAGAGGATGGAACAGTTCAATCTGTACTACAAACTTTAGATATACCATATTCAGGCTGTGGTCCCTTAAGCAGTGCATTATGCATGGATAAGGACTTAACAAAGACTGTTTTAAAAGCTAAAGGAATAAGAACCGCAAAATGGATAAACGTTACCTCTGTAGAGGAAATAGATTATGAGGCAATAGAAGAAATGGGATACCCAGTTTTCGTAAAGCCAACTAATGGAGGTTCAAGTGTTGCAACTTTCAAAATAGATAAAAAAGAAGATATAGAAAATGCTGTAGTAGAAGGATTAAAATGGGACAATGAAGTTTTAATAGAAGAATATATCAAGGGTGAAGAAATAACTTGCCCAGTATTTAATAATGAGCTGTTCCCAGTTCTTACAATCAAATCAAATACAGAATTTTATGATTACGAACAAAAATATTCTGCAAATGGTGCTCAGCATTATCCAATTCAATTAGAAGAAAAGATCTATAATGAAGTTAAAAAAATGGCCTTAGAAACATATAAGGCTTTAAAATGTTCAGTATATGCAAGAATAGATATGATATTAACAGAAGAAGGAGTTCCTTATATTTTAGAAGTAAACACTTTACCAGGAATGACAGCAACTAGTCTTTTCCCACAAAGTGCAGGAGAAAAGGGAATAAACTTCTCAGAATTTATAGATTTAATAATAAAAACATCGATGAAATAAAAAATAGCTCGGTTAGCTAAAGTAACCGAGCTATTTTTTATTTCATAACTCAGTATTTCAAACTCTAAACTAATCCCTCCACCCTGGCAAAGCCTGAAATCTGAAATCTAGATTTAAGGTTTTTTTAAGAAATTATACTCACTAATATTAAGGTCTAGCCTCTAAAATAAATATAAGAATAACTTATTAATAATTTTATGGTATATTAAAATTATTACTATGTATAAATTGAGGTGTTTATTTTGAAGGATGAAGTTATTTTAATTGTTGATGATGAAAAGGAAATTAGAGATTTAATAGATATTTATTTAAAGGGGGAAGGATATAATACCTTAAAGGCTGAAGATGGAGAGGAAGCTTTAGAAATTCTAAAGGGAAAAGAAGTGGATTTAATTATTTTAGATATTATGATGCCAAAGCTAAATGGTATAGAAGCCTGCCTAAAAATTAGAGAAGAAAGAGAAATGCCTATTATAATGTTATCTGCAAAGTCTCAGGATATTGATAAAATATTAGGCTTAAATACTGGTGCTGATGATTACTTAACAAAGCCTTTTAATCCCCTTGAACTTGTAGCTAGAGTTAAATCCCAGCTTAGAAGATATAAGAGATTTAATAAAAGTCAGGTAAGTGATAATAACAAAGAAGATAAAATCAATATCTTAGAAATAGAGGATCTTATTATTAATTTAGAAACTCATGAAGTATCTAAAGAAGGAGTAGAAATTAAATTAACCCCAACAGAATTTGACATACTTGTTTTACTAGGAAAAAACAGAGGGAAAGTATTTAGCATAGAAAATATATATAGTAGTGTTTGGAAGCAGGAGTTTATGCAGTCAGATAATACTGTAATGGTTCATATAAGAAAGATTAGAGAAAAAATAGAAGAGGATTCTAGAAATCCTAAGTTTATAAAAACTGTTTGGGGGGTAGGCTACAAAATTGATAAGTAAAAAGAAGGAGAAAAAACGTAAGAGTATTTTTACTTGGCCTTTTAGATTGTTCTTGGGGATAGTAAAAAAGTTTTTTAATTCACCCCTTGGAGGGAGAGCAAGGAATTTAATTCTATTAATATATTCAAAAATAGAAGAAAGTATAAGGTTTGAGCTTGTTGTAGTATTTGGAATTTGCTTTTTGTTATCAAGTGTGTTTTATAGCTTTGCTAATAGAATGCTGGCAAAAGATGAAACTATAAGCAATATAGAATATAATATTGAAGAAATTAGACAAAATGCTATATATTTATCTCAAAGATTAAATGGTGAAATTGGCGAAGAAATTAAAAGCATTGAAGAAAAGGATTCAATTCAATCTATCTTAAATGAATATAATAATGGTAACACCAAGATATATATTACTGATTTAGATGGAAGTATTAAGTTTAGGGTTAATGGTGATGTTCAGGATAAAATAGATATTTACAGCGTAATTAACAAGGTGAACAAGCAGGAAGATTATTCAAGTGAGAAGGTCTTTTTATATCCTTTAAAGATAGGAGAAGATAGACTATATCTTTTTTATTATGAAATACCAGTTCCTTACATAACCTACGAATACTATGTAGATGAAAATTCCTTTTTAGCCTTATTTTTATCAGTAATAATATTTATAGCTATTTTCATTATAATAACTAATAAAAAGATGAAATATATTGAAGAAATTGAATCAGGGCTTAGGATAATTTCAAGTGGAGATTTATCTTATAGAATAGAAACAAGAGGAAAAGATGAAATAAAGCATTTAGCTGAAAATATTAATAATATGGCAGAAGAAGTTCAAATAAGAATTGAGGCAGAAAGAAGAGCAGAAAGAACAAAAAATGAATTAATAACAAATGTTTCCCATGATCTAAGAACTCCCTTAACTTCTATAATGGGATATATTGGTCTTATAAAGGAAGGAAAATATGAAAATGAAAAGGTAATGAAGGATTACTTAAATATAGCTTTTAATAAATCAACCCAACTAAAAAATCTAATAGAGGATTTATTTGAATATACAAAGCTTAGTAATAGAACTGTATCTTTAGAAAAAAGAAAAGTAAATATTGCTGAATTTTTATCCCAAATCATAGAGGAATATGTCTATGTTTTTGAAGAAAATAATTTAGATATTGAAACTCATTTTGAGGGGTCAAACAGCTTAGTTGACATAGATCCTGGAAAAATGGTTAGAGTTTTCGAAAATTTAATATCAAATGCAATTAAATATTCCTTTAAACCAGGTAAAATCAGTATATTGACTTATGAAAAATCAAACTATGTTTTTATTAAGGTTAATAATAAGGGAGAAAACATATCCAAGGAAAAATTAGATAAAATATTTGATAGATTTTATAGAGTGGATGAAGCTAGGAATTCTAATGTTAAAGGCAGTGGGCTTGGCTTAGCAATATCTAAGAATATAGTGGAATTACATAATGGTGAAATTTGGGCTGAATGTGAAAAGAATAATATAAATTTTTATGTTAAATTAAAACTATTTGAAGATAAATAATAGTAACAATTAGGGTTCTATTTAATAAATTAATAAAGAGATTATTTTTTCTTGGAGGAAATATGCAAAATAGAAACCCAAATAGTACCTTTGGAATAGATATCAATGAGTACACACAAGATGTGAATTTTACAACACTAGCAAGAACAGTAGATTTTTTATATTTAAGAGCTTCAGGCTCAGCTACAGGCAGATTTAGGGTTGACAGAAGATTCCTTGAATTTGCAAGGGAAGCTAGAAATTTTGGAATACCTGTTGGTGCATACCACTATGCTGTACCTTCCTATGATTTAAATACAGCTGATTCTCAATGTGATGATTTTATAAATATATTACAGGAGGGATTTGGTATAAGAAATTTTGGTGACTTATTCCCGGTGTTAGATGTTGAGACACCCATAGAGCCAAAAATGAGTACTGATGCATTAATTAATTGGGTACTTAGATTTAAAGAGAGGTTTGAAAGAAGAACAAGAAGAAGATTAATGCTATATACAGGTGTGTTCTTTGTAGAATTGTATAATGATTTTAGAACTTCCCAAGGAACTCAGCCCCTTAAAACAATGCCTCTTTGGATAGCTATGTACACAGCCATTCCAACAAACCCACCATTCCCGCCAGATGTAGGAGGATGGACACGTTGGAGAATCTGGCAATATAGTGAATCTGAAAGAGTAGCTGGTGTATCAAATCCAGTTGATGCAAACTGGGGACCTGATAATGTGGATTATTTAAGACAACCAAGGCAAGTAAGAGGATTAAATGCCTTTATTAATGGTAATACCTTAACAGTTTATTGGGATAAGAACCCAGATGTTGACCTTTTAGGATATAATATATTCCAAAATGGATCTTGGATAGGTACTGTAACAGAAAATGATACAAGTTTTAGAATTAATGTTTCAAAATTACCAGCTCCAGTAAATAATAGAAGAGTTATTTCAATAGAAGCATTTGATTATGACGGAGAAACCTCACAAATAAGAAGCAGTGTACAATTATAATGCAAAATGCATAGCCAAACAAGCAAAAGTGTCAATTTTCAATCCTATCTTGTCTATTGATTAAGGAGCTGATTAGACAGCTCCTTTAATTTATGTTTTTTCAGAATTGAATAATAAAAAATAAATATCCATAATAATTTATAATAATAGTTCATAATACAAACAATATAGAAAGTATTATTGGTAAAAATATAAGCAGCATTAATTTTAAGAATTGTTAAATTTATTGTCGAAGGTCTTTTTAGATGATATTATATATACTATAAAACAATTTGAAGGAGTCTTTTATGAGTTACAAGATGGTTTGTATTGATATGGATGGAACTTTACTTGGAAAAGGGAAAAAAATATCTAAAACAAATAAAAATGCAATAAAACGAGTTCACGATAAAGGAATTCAAATAGTAGTTACAACAGGAAGAATATATAACAATGCAGAATATTTTTCTAATTTTCTAGGAGTAAACTCTCCAGTTATTGCTGCAAATGGTGCAATAGTAAGGGATAAGGTTAGTAATAAAGTTATATATGAAAATCCTATAAGTGTAAAAGAATGTTTAAAATTAATCGACTTGTTATATGAAATGAAGGTGTTTTTCCATTTTTATACCCTTGGTGGAATCTATTCAAGCAGCCTAATAACTGAAATAGGCACAAAAATATATATGACAAAACAAGTTGGGTATGAAAACCTGAAAATAAAGTATCACGTAATTAAAGATAAGAAAAAATGGAAAGAGTTTTTTGAAAAAAATCAAAATGATATAACAAAATGTATTGCCTTTTCAATTAAACCTGAAAAAATAGCTAAACTAAAAGAAAGATTAAAAGATATAGAAGGAATTGTTTATTTTGGAGCAGGTTCAAGAAGTGTGGAAATAGGCAATAAAGGAGTATCAAAAGGTACAGCAGTTAAGGCTTTAGCTGAATATTATGGAATCAAAAGAGAAGAAATTATGGCTATAGGTGATAACGAAAATGATTTGTCAATGATTGAGTATGCAGGCTTAGGAGTAGCTATGGGGAATGCCATTGAGCCCCTAAAGGAAATTGCAGACTACATAACTTCTACTAATGTAGATGATGGAGTAGCAAAGGCCCTAAATAAATTTATTGATTAATATTCATAAAAGATTTTAATTAAATAAATGTAAAAAAATTCTTAATCCTTTGACTAAAATAAATAGATATAGTATGATTTTTTTATATAGTTTAAATGGGGCTGACTCAACAGCCCCTTTAATGTGAATATATAATGTAAAATTAAAATTTTATTGTGCATAGCACCTTTAATAGGAGGCAAACAAAAGTGAATTTAAATATAGTTTTATATCAACCAGAGATACCATCAAACACAGGAAATATAGCAAGAACCTGTGTATTAACAAATTCAAAGTTACATTTAATTAAGCCTCTTGGCTTTAGTATAGATGATAAACAAGTGAAAAGAGCTGGTTTAGATTACTGGGGAGATTTAGATATTGAAGTACATGAAAGCTATGAGGACTTTTTAAACAAATATGGAAATGAAAGAATTTTTTTAGCATCAACTCATGCTGATAAATCTTATCATGAAGCATCCTTCAAAGAAGGAGATTTTATTATGTTTGGAAGAGAATCAAGTGGAGTTCCAGAAGAAGTTCATCAAAGACACGAAGGAATAAGAGTACCTTTAATAAAAACAAGTACTAGAAGTTTAAACCTTTCAAATACTGTTGCGATAGTGGCTTATGAGGCACTAAGACAAATTGATTTTCCTGAAATGAAGTAACAAAACTTAGGGGGAAGAGGAATGGAAAAAATAAAAATAATTACAGATAGTTGTCTTGATATTCCAGAAGAACTAATACAAAAAAACGACATAGAAGTTATGCCGGTTTTAATTAATTTTGGTGATGAAACATATAGAGATAGAGAAGAAATCAATTTTAATACAATGCAAGAAAAAATCGAAAGAGAAGGTGTACTGCCAACAACAGCTCAAATTACACCTGTAAGATTTGAAGAAAAATTTAAGGAATATCTAGATAAAGGCTACAAAATAGTAGCAGTTTTAATGTCATCAGGTATGAGTGGAACATATAATTCAGCATGNATAGCAAAAGATATGATAGGTTCAGATGATATTGTTCTAATAGACACTAGAGTTATAACATCAGCACAAGGCTTCTTTGTATTAAAGGCTTGTGAATTAAGAGATAAGGGCTATACTGCAGAAGAAATTAAAGATGTAATAGAAAGATTAATTCCTAAAATGAATGCATCCTTATGTTTTGAATCTCTAGACAATATAGTTAGAGGTGGAAGAATATCAAAAACAGCAGGAGCAATAGGAACAGTACTAGGAATCAAAGTTATTTTAGGCTTCAAAGATGGCATGATGGGAGTAAAGGATAAAGCAAGAGGAAGTAAAAAAGCAATTAAGAAAATAATCAGTGATTACGAATCAAGCAATCCTAATAAAGAAGAACCAGTTATGCTAATTGAAGTAGAAAGTCCAGAAATAAAAGCTGAATTAAAAAAATATTTAGACGAAAACAAGATAAAATATATAGAAACAACTGCAGGCTGCGCAGTAGGAATACATTCAGGAAAAGGAGCCTGCGGACTATTCTACTTAACTAATTAAGAGAGAATCCAAAACTTGTTTTAATTAATGAAAGTTACTTATAAAAAACAAATGTAAGCAATAATTAAAATTTAAGTTCAAAAAATGGACAAGGTACGAATAGGAAAAATTTAAAAATCAATAATTTTAAAATAGTCTCCAAGGCTGCTTAATATTAGAAATAATATTAAGTAGCCTTTTT
>JGI24712J26585_10000972_pt1 | contig 24662 bp, 24 predicted proteins | sample BioPla3DNA2_FD_26585 | JGI IMG/M metagenome (IMG submission 26585)
GTTTGATCTGGGTGCTACTTTTACCAAGTCAAGATTTTTCTCATAAGCAATTTTCAAAGCCTCCTGTGACGACATTATGCCCAACTGAGTGCCGTCATCGTCAATGAGACGTATTTCCTTATCGCGGATATTCTCATTGATTTGATGAACCATGTTACTGATACGAAAACACCTCCAAATAATATAAAGAATAAGAATAAGCGCGGACACTGAGCATCCGCGCAAAACATCCAAAGCCAACTCCGGCAAGACGCCGAAGATAAAGCAAATGTTAACCACAGCGCTATAATATATAGGCCGGGTGAGGACGGGGATGCCGTTCCTGCTTTATTGTTACTATAATATTCTAGCAGAGTCGCTCATAATTGTCAATAAAATTTTTCTGTCAAAAAGCTATTTGGCCACAATGCCCTGCCCAGGCTTTATGAAAGACGCATATTAAGGGTATAATATAATGTCCACTGAACAAATGCGTTTTGCGAAACCCATTTGCAAAAAGAGCAAAACTACTCTTTTTGACGGGTAAAACAAGGCTGTTTTGCCCGTTTCAGATACATAGTGTGGCAGGCATTAATATGGACTGATTTACATTAGCCGATACTAATGCCTGAATTATGTATATAGGAAACGAGGTTAACATGAGAAATAAGCTGGAATACCCGACCGTATTTATAATCGGGGCAGGGGGCTACGGCAGTATGGAGCTTCTTTTTAGAGGGCATACTCATTGGACCATGTATGTTCTGGGCGGAATATGTCTGTGCCTTATATATGCTATCAGCAATTATAATAAGCTGACCATACCGGAAAAATGGCTTATATGCACAGTGGCAATAAGTGGAGCGGAGTTTATTGCCGGTGGCCTTGTCAACCTCACCCTGGGCTGGGAGGTTTGGACATACTCTCATTATCCTATGAATATTCTCGGACAGGTATGCCCGCTGTTCTCGCTGCTCTGGCTTCTTTTATGCATACCCATATGCCCGCTGTGCATAAAGCTGAAAGTTGTGTTTAACAAACTGCCGCCATATAAAAGAGATGTATAAAACCTCAGGGCCAAGCAAGCAGTGCTTTGAAGGGGTCAGGTCAAGGCCCTTGTGGAGCTCCACTTGCTCAGGTAGGGGATAACATTCTTCCAGAGTATCGCTATGAATATGGTCTGCAAGGGAATCATAATGGCAATCTGAATAAGCCTGGTGGGTATCAGGGATATCAGCCTTACATCGTAGAAGAAATGTATGAGCAAAGTGTTAGTGACCAAGGAGAAAACAATGTTATTTACGAGAGCTGCAACAAATGCGATTCCGATTGTACCCCAGTGGGACGCAGGAGCCTTCCGGTAGAGTATAAGGCCCCAGACAGCGCCTGCCAGAAAGGCGTTGAGGGTGAAAAAGGGATTGAAAGCCCCCGCAGGGAATAACAGGGCACCGATGACATCAGCAATGGCATAGATGATAGCCGCATATGCCGGACCGAAGGTCATGGCTGCCACTATAATCGGAACGAAGCCGAAACCGATCTTGGCAGTTAAAACATTAATGCCGAGCAGGCGCGTCAGGACTACTGCCATAGCTATCAGCAGAGCAGAAGTAACCAGTTTTCTTGTGGTGATCAAAACGTATCCCTCCCGAAATATTTACGTATTTTGCCCACTTGATACAGTGAGCCGAAGATGCATATTATGTCCTCCGGTGAAGCTTCATAAATTGCCGTATCAAGGGCTTGATTGATATCGGGAAAAGCTCTGACAGGAACGTCCGAGCGCCTTTCGATATCTTCGGCTAGCTCAACGGGGTTAAATGCTCTGTCGTTTGGCGGAGATATTGTATAAAAACGCTTGGCGACAGGCAGTGTCTGCAGAATAACCGACCGGTAATCCTTGTCCGATAGTATTCCGAAAACAAAAACAATTTTTTTCCCGGGAAACAATTGAGACAGGCTTTCTGTCAGTGCCCTGGCGCTCTGAGGATTATGAGCGCCATCGATGATTATATACGGTTTTTCGCCAAGGAGTTCAAAGCGGCCCGGCCAGTATGCGGCGGAAAGCCCTGAGCTTATGGAATCGTCTTCAATTTTATAGCCTTTTTGCTGAAGGGCTTTCACTGTTTCTATGGCTGTAATGGCATTGTTCACCTGGTATGAGCCGCCAAGCCCGATTTGCAGGTTTTCATATATGTCATATTTAAATATAGTTTTTTCAGGAGAAGCGGTCTTAATACCTGCCCTGCTTCCATCGGCAATAACAAGCTTGGAATTGAGCGCATCACAGGCTTTTGAAACTATATTTTCCACTGTCTTTGACTGGGCATAAAGTACCGTCGTACAGCCGCTTTTTATTATGCCCGCTTTTTCAGCGGCAATAAGCTCAACGGTGTTTCCCAGAAAATCCGTATGCTCAAGGTCTATATTCGTTATGACTGCCACCTGACAGCTTTTAATCACATTTGTAGCATCCATCCTACCGCCCAGTCCGGTTTCCAGCACAACCACATGGCAGTTGTTATTCTTAAAGTGCATAAACGCCATAGCCGTTAGCATCTCAAAGCTGCTGGGGCGGCGCATGCCGGTTTTCTCAACGCGCCGTGCTGCTTTTTTGATTTGGGCTACCAGAGATATTATCTCTTCATCTGATATTTTTGTGCCGTTTATTTGAATTTGCTCATTTAATTCAGAAATTGCCGGGGAAATGAAAAGACCTGTTTTATATCCGGCTTCTTTCAGAATAGAGCTGATAAACGCACAGGTTGAGCCTTTTCCGTTGGTGCCGGCCACATGCACGTATTCAAGTCCCATGTGGGGGTTTCCCAGTTCGCCAAGCAGGCATTCGATGGCTTCCAGCCCAAGGGTCCAGCCCGAGGGAGGCTCAGTCTGGAGAAAGCTCGCGGCCTGTTGGATGGTCATAATCTCAGAGATATAAATTCCTCCCTAAAGAATGAGTGGACCTCGCTAACCTGATAGAGAGTTCCGAATATGCATATCACATCATCTTCCCTGACATCCCTCATTGCGGCACGAAGGGCCGAGGGTATATCCGGGTATGCCTTGATGGGTGCCGTGGAGTTGTGCAGCGCGATTTCGTTTTTAAGCCTCTGTGCATCAACAGCCCGGCCTGAGGAGGGAGCTACGGTATAAAAGCTCTTTGCCAGAGGCACAGCAAGCTCTATGCTGCCCCCATAGTCCTTGTCGGCGAGAAAGCCGGTTATAAATATTATCTTTTTGTCGCCAAAGAGCGCTTTTAGGCTCTCCATAAGGGCAGCTGCGCCCTGGGGATTGTGGGTGCCGTCCACTATGACGGTGGGATTTTCGCCGACAATCTCAAATCGCCCGGGCCACCTGGCTGATTTCAAGCCCTGTCTGATACATGCCTGATCAATATTCCAGCTTTTATCGGCAAGCACTTCGGCTGCAACAAGAGCAGTCACGGCGTTTTTTACCTGGAACAGGCCCGGCATGGAAATTTCCAAATCCCTATATCTGTCGAAATCAAAAACACTTCCGTGAACCCCCGTGCTTTTGATTACCGCCTTATCTCCGTCGGCAAAGAGTAGGGACGCGTTTTGCTTTTTGCACTCTTCCTCAATGACCCTCTCCACTTCTCTTGTTTGAGAATAGCAGACCACATGACCGTCCCTTTTTATGATGCCGGCTTTTTCCGCGGCTATCTGCCTGAGGGTGCTGCCCAGATATTCGGTATGGTCGAGGCCTACGCTTGCTATAACCGAGACCTCGGAGCTGTCAATGACATTTGTGGCGTCCAGCCTGCCCCCCATTCCAACCTCCAGCACCACAATATCGCATTTGTGGCGCTTAAAATAGATATAACCAACTGCGGTGATAAGTCCAAAAATTGTTGGCCTGGGGTAGCCCCGGGAAGTCATACGTTCACATGCTTCCGCTACGAGCTTTGTTATTTCGGCAAACTCATCGTCGGAAATAAGCTCACCATTTATCCGGAAGCGTTCATTTATGGTATTGAGATGGGGGGAGGTAAACAGCCCCGTTTTATACCCGGCACACCTGAGAATGCTGGAGAGCATCGCACAGGTGGAGCCTTTTCCGTTTGTGCCCCCAACGTGGACATATTTCATACCTTTTTGAGGATTCCCCAGCTCCTCCAACAACCTGTTGAGGATGGATATGCGTTCATTGCTGGGGCTGGGCGTACTCCATATAAAATCAAGGGCTTCGTTATAGGTCAAAAAAAATCCTCCTTTGTGCCGGCACAAAAGAAGATGCACTGCTCCCAATATGGAGCACTGTTTCCAGTCATATTGTGTCAGCGGACGCGGAACAGTACCACAAACGCCAAGGCGTTTTTCGTCCGAGGGCAACTTCCCATCCCCCGGCACTTAATGCACGGTTCCTACTCTGATTCTTTTTTACTATTTGCAATAACTTGCAGGAACATTCTATCACAGACCATGACCTTGTCAAGCAGTTTTGCCGATATTNNGNTCNTTATACATAATTATTGTATTATTAGACAATATGCTGCTTAACTTTGTGTCCGGAATTGTAAGTTTTCTTAATAGAAAAGGAAAGGCAGGTTTGAGGAATGAGGAAAACCTGAAAAAGGGGTACATCCCGGACTGGCGTACGGAACAAAAGTAAATAATGCCCATTGAACAAATGGGTTTTGCCAAACGCATTTGTAAACAGTGCAAAATTGGATTTAGATACATTGGGTGACTGCCTGAATGGATTTGCGGATACGCAGAAAAACATTGTGCAGCAGGTACTAAATATGAGATATTTTAAACTTCATTTTATAACACTTTTTTCGTTATACATATGGTAAAATCACATAATCTATTGGCTGAATCTAAACGGATGGCGGAGAGCCAACCGATAAAACCCGGAGATTGCTATTGTAAAGCAAAGAGTCATGGACTATAATACATTGAATAGAATTAATAGGGGGAAGAAATGAAGGTTTCCGATTTACAGGAATACATGAGGCCGGAAAAGTGCTGTCATATGGTTGGCATAGGCGGAGTTTCCATGTCGCTGCTGGCTGAGGTATTAAAGGCCGAGGGGATACTGGTAAAAGGCTCGGATCAAAAAAACACAGAGACAGTAAAACGCCTTAGAAGCCTTGGAATAGATATTGTTATTGGACAGACTGCCGAAAATATTGAAGGAGCCGATTTTATAATCAGGACTGCCGCTGCCCATGACGACAATCCGGAAATAGCCGCAGCCAGAGAGAGGGGAGTGCCGGTTTTCGAGCGCGCCCAGGCTTGGGGCTATATTATGCAGGGATATAAAAACGCCATATGTATAGCGGGAACCCACGGAAAGACAACCACCACTTCCATGGTAACCCATATTCTCATGGCTGCGGAAAAGGACCCCACGGTGATGATAGGGGGGACCCTGCCGCTGCTGAAATCCGGGTACCGCATTGGAAAAGGTGATACAATTGTCCTGGAATCGGATGAATACTGCAATTCATTTCTCAGCTTCTATCCCACAATAGCGGTTATACTCAATGTGGATGAGGACCATCCGGATTTTTTCAGTGGAATTGAGGATATAAAAAAGTCCTTTTGCAAATTTGCCGGCCTTGTCCCGCCCAACGGCTGCATAGTGGCAAATTGTGACGATGAAAACACCATGTCAGCCATCAAAGGTATAAACAGAAAAACCCTCACCTTTGGCATGGGAAGGGACGCGGATGTGCGGGCCAGGAATACTCATATCGGAAAACACACGGAATTTGATATATATTATGAAAATGAAAAGTTTGCACATATAAATCTAAAAATACCGGGTACTCACAATGTATACAACGCCCTTGCCGCGGCAGCGACCTCAATAGCCCTTGAGCTTCCCCCCGGGGCTGTGGAGAAGGGGCTTAACGAATTTGTCGGTGCGTGCAGGCGGCTGGAGCACAAGGGCTCCTATGGGGGGGCTGAGATATACGATGATTATGCCCACCACCCCGGTGAACTCAGAGCCCTCCTCCAGGCAGTATCCGTCATGGGTTTTGAAAGAACCATATGTGTTTTTCAGCCTCACACCTACTCGAGAATAAATGCTCTTTTCAATGATTTCACAGAGGTCCTCAGGGGTTTTGATATTGTGCTTCTGTCGGATATTTATGCGGCCAGGGAAACGAACACCACGGGTATATCCTCAAAAGATTTGGCTGAACAAATACCCGATTCGAAATATTTCAGGAGTTTTGATGAGATATTGGAGGAGCTGAAAAAAATCGCCCAGCCAGGAGATATTATTATCACTGTGGGAGCGGGAGATATCTACGAAGTGGGAGAGCGGCTGGCTGAAAGTGCCGAATAAATATCAGGATTAGTGAGACATAAAACAACTCCCGGCAAAGCGAAAGTTTTGTCGGGAGTTGTTTTATGTGCGCCCGGTATACCAAGGGGGCGGGGGGTTGGCAACCACAAGCTGGCAGTGCAGATATTCGATTTGGAAAGCATGAGCTTTACTTTTTTGTGCTCTTAGTCTTAATCAGTAATATTAATAATATTGCGACAAAGGCTGCGGCTGACGCTATTATAAATGCCGGGAGCATGAGATTGATATCTTTTGAAGCGATATTCTTATAATATCCTGCAATATAAGATGATATCACAGCGCCAAATCCAAAGCCAAATAATACAATTCCATAATTTGTGGCGTTATATTTCGCTCCAAACAGGTCCGCGGTAAAAGCGGGAAATGTGCTTAAAAAACCGCCATATGCAAAACCAATACAGGCAATTAGGACATAGATCATATATCCGGCGGCTATATTTACACAAAGCGACAAAACTGTGGTTAAAGCCAGGAGCAGGACAATCGTCTTCTTGCGGCCCAGCTTATCGGATACTCCGCCCCAGAAAAGTCTGCCGAGCGAATTAAATAGAGTAATTGCAAGCACACCCACTGTTGCGGTTTCCGCCAGTCCTCGCGCCACAGCAATAGGCTTGGCAAAGCCGATCATCATCAGCCCGCCCATACACGCGAGCATCAAGGAAAACGTCAGCAAATACATCTGAGGTGTTTTCAGAGCCTGTGTTGGCGTCAATGCCGCGGTGTCTGAGGCAGCATCCTTAGGCTTCCAACCCGCCGGGGAATAATCTGCGGGCGGGTTTTGAATAAACCAGCCGCCAACGGTGCAGACCACAGCAAAAATCAGAGCCAAAATTTTGAAGGACATCAATTCCCCCTGTCCGGCAATTCCATTTCCAAAGCTGTGGATAATCCATTCAACCAGCGGCGTAAAAATTACTCCGCCAAAGCCCAGGGCTGAAACAATAACTCCGGTGATAAGGCCTCTCTTATCAGGATACCATTTTTGGGCGCACGCAATCGTTGTGGAATAAATTAAGCCCATTCCCAGACCGCCTAAACCGCCGTATGTAACCCAAATAAGCCAGGGAGCTGATGCCGTGGTGAAGGATGCCAGGAAAAAACCGAAGGCTAAAACCAAACCGCCGATAATAACCGTTTTCCGGGACCCGACTTTATCCTGCATTTTGCCGCCTATTGTACTGCCGATACCCAAAATTGCCAATAGAATTGAAAATGTGAGTGCAGCGTTTGCGTTGTTGCCTTTAAACAAACTTTCAGCTATACCCGCCTGAAAGACGCTCCAAATATATGCTGTTCCAAGACATAATTGAATTGCGATAGCAGCGATGACAGGTAATATGCGTTTGTGCTTATGCTTCATAGTTTTTCTCCTTTTTGTTGACAGCTGACTGATTTTAATTAGGATAACATATAAAACTACACAAACAATCATTAAAGTTAACTTCCTGAACGGGCTTTTTTACGGTTTATTAACTTATTTTCGCACTCTATTACTTCAAAATACAAGGGAACAGTTCTGTAATGTTGACGAAGCTCCCTCATCTATGTTAAAGCAGATGAGGGAGCGGTGTATTATTCCAAGGATAGCAAGAAAAGAGAGCGAATGCGGAGTTTATCACTTCATGCTAAGGGGGATTAACAGGCAAACAGTATTTGTAGATGAAGAAGATGATGAAAAGAAAAGCAAACACAATAAATAAATCTCAATAAAAATAGCAAGTTAAAATTTATTGCTAAACATCTCAATACTACATTATATGAATTATAGTAAGCGGTTCAAAATTATATTAAGTTGTTAAACAAGGAGGTAAAAACATATGGATGTTAAAGCTGTTATTGAAAGTAAGAATGCTATAATTTATTGATTTTAGTATAAAAGACTACCGGGCTTGCGCAGCCCGGCAGTCTTTTACTCAAACAGGGGTGTGCTGAAATAGCGCTCTGCCGTATCGGGCAGGATGGTCACCACAGTCTTGCCGCTGCCCAGCTTCTCGGCCAGCTTTATGGCTGCGGCCACATTTGTGCCGCTGGAAATTCCGCACATGAGGCCCTCCAGTCTGGCCAGATCCTTTGCTGTCCTGACGGCCTCCTCATCGGTCACAATATAGATATCGTCATATATGGAGGTATTCAGATTGTCCGGTATCAGACCGTCGCCTATTCCCATCTGAAGATGGGTGCCAATATTTCCTCCGGCGAGTATAGCGGCGTTTTCCGGTTCTACAGCCCATATCTCTATATCCGGATACTGGGCCTTCAAAACCTCTCCGATGCCTGTGATTGTTCCGCCCGTTCCCACACCCGAGCAGAAGCCGTGAATAGGGCCCGCCACCTGCTCCATAATTTCAAGGGCCGTATGGTGCTTGTGAACAAGGGGGTTGGCCGGATTTGAAAACTGCTGGGGTACAAATACCCGGGGGTCCTCCTTTGCCATTTTAAGCGCGGTGTTCAGACATTCTTCAATGCACTGCCCGATATTGCCCGCGTCATGTATTAAAATGACCTTTGCTCCATAGTGTTCAACGAGTTTTTTTCTTTCCATGCTTACGGAGTCAGGCATTATAATTATCGTCTCATATCCCTTGACGGCCCCCACAAGAGCCAGACCGATGCCCTGATTTCCGCTGGTCGGCTCTACTATTATTGAGCCAGGTCCAATCAGCCCTTCTTTTTCAGCAGCGCAGATCATGTTGTATGCCGTTCTCGTTTTTATAGAGCCTCCCACGTTGAGACCCTCATACTTTACTAAAACCTGAGCGCTGCCGGGAGCGACCATTCTGTTTAGCCTTATTACGGGGGTATGGCCGATTGCGTCCAGCACGGTTGAATATATCATCTCAAAGCTCCGTTTCTCTGTATATTGTAGTGGCGGAAAAGCACGTTTATTTATTATATGTCAAAGGCAGGTTGTTTTCAACACCGGAAAGGGGTTTAATATGATATAACAGTATAAAATGAGGAGTAACGGCGCAAATCCGTCCTCCTCATTTGTTGTAATATTACTAGGAAGCCTTCTGCTGGGCAGCTACAACCCCGTTTTCATTTATAATCAGCTTTCTGGGACATTTGGTAACGCATATGCCGCAGTTTTGACATTTGTCATAGTCAATGACCGCAAGATTATCCGTCACTTTCACGGCGTCATGGGGGCAGTTTTTCTCGCAGAGCCTGCAGGCTATGCACCCTGTCTGACAGTATTTGCGAACCGCTGCGCCCTTGTCTGTGCTGGAGCAGGGGATTTTTACCTGAGCAGTCAGGGGGACCATTTCTATAATACCCCTGGGACAGGTCGAAACGCACATCATGCAGCCCTTGCACAAATCCCTGTCAACCTTTGCCGCCCCGTCAACTATCTCAATTGCGTCGTAATTACAGACCTTAACACAGGAGCCGTATCCCAGACAGCCCTTTGAACATGTGACAGGCCCTCCATCAGGCATGCTCATGGCGGCCGCACAGTCGTCTATCCCGGAATAATCATATTTCCTTTCCGCCTTATTGCCCCCTGAGCAGCGCACAAACGCAACCATCTCTGTCACATCCTCGGCATCTATTCCCAGGATGTCAGCTATTTCTGCCGCCGTGGAATCTCCGCCGGGGATGCACTTATTGGTGGGAGCGCCGCTGAGAATTGCCGAAGCGTATGACGGGCAGCCCGGATAACCACAGGCTCCGCAATTGGCGCCAGGCAAAATCCCGGCAATCGCCTCATATAAAGGGTCCTTCTCAACGGCAAATTTTTTCGCGGCTACGGCCAGAGCTATCCCGAAAAGAGCGCCGAGAGCGCCAAGGACTGCCACCGAGTATATGATTATACTAATATCTATGTTATTCATAGGCTTACCTCTGTTACCAAATTTTCAGTCCTGAAAATCCCATAAATGCAAGGGAGAGGAGACCGGCGGTCACAAGAGCTATTGGAAAGCCCTCAAAAGCTTTCGGATAATCGGCTGTCGCGGCAAGCCTCTCTCTTATGCTTGCAAAAAGCAGGATTGCCAGTGTAAAACCCATTCCGCCCGTTATACCGTAAACAACGCTTTCGATGAAGCTGTAGTTATACTGGGTATTGAGGAGCACCACGCCGAGGACGGCGCAGTTTGTGGTGATAAGGGGAAGATAAATGCCCAGGGCCTGATATAGGGATGGAAGCATTTTTTGCAGAAACATCTCCACAAACTGAACAAGGGCGGCAATTATGAGTATGTACGCTACGGTCTGCATAAACTCCAGTTTAAGGGTAACCAGAAGATATTCATTGACCAGCCAGCAGACAATTGAGGACACGCCCATAACAAATATAACCGCAAGCCCCATTCCCAGTGCCGTGTCCATCTTTTTCGAAACGCCTATAAAAGGACATATCCCCAGGAATTTGACAAGGATAAAGTTTTCAACCAATATGGCGCCAAGGGCGATGGATATAATACTCGTAAGGCTCATTTTGAAGCCACCTCATCTTTCGAAGCTGCCTTTTTTCTGTTGAAATACCATTGCATAAAGGCTATAAGGCAACCGAGGGTGATAAATCCTCCGAAGGGCAGTACGATAAGGAGAGCCGTATTCTCCTCCGGAATGATACGTATCCCGACTCCCCCAGGGCCTAGAATTCCGCTTCCAAAGGTTCCGCTGCCCAGAAGCTCCCGTATTATACTTATTATTACCAATACCACGGTATAGCCTATACCCTGTGCAATGCCGTCAACGAAGGAGGCTCCTATCCCGTTTCTGGATGAAAAGGCCTCCGCCCGCCCGAGGATTATGCAGTTGACAACAATCAGGGGGATAAACACTCCCAGTGATTGCGACAGGTCAGGCAAAAACGCCTGCAAAAGCAAATCAACCATGGTGACGAAGCCCGCAATTACCACAACGAATGCCGCAATTCTGATTTTTTCCGGGATAACCTTTCTGAGGGCGGATATTACCACATTCGAGCAGGTGAGTATAATCATTACAGAGATGCCCATCCCGATACCGTTAAACAGTGTTGTTGTTATGGCAAGGGTGGAGCACATGCCCAGGAGCTGGACAAGGACCGGATTATCGTTTATAAGGCCACCTCTAAATTGTTTGCCGATTTTCATTATGACCTCCATCCATTTAGACCCGAAGGTGCGAGAACGCTATCCCGCTGCCTTTTAGGTGTACTGTATCTATCTTAAGGATTGTTTTATTCCAATGGCTGAACAGCCGCCACTGCCGCCAGGGCTGAATTAACAGCCTGTGTTACTGCCCGGGAGGTGACTGTGGCACCGGTCAGTGCCTGGATTGAGCCGCCGTCCTTGTTGAGCGCGAACTGCCCGCCCAGGCCGATGAACTGGTTTTTAAAGCTGTCGTTGTCGGCGTTTGAGCCCAGGCCCGATGTCTCACTCATATTGATAATGGATATTCCGCGCACCAGCCCGTCCATATCGATACCTACAACCATATCTATCGCCCCGGCGAAACCGGAAGCGGTTACCTGCACAATCCAACCTGTTTGGGCTCCTCCGCTGATAGCACGCTCCATGCCGACGATTGCCTCATCGGCTCCGGTATATTCTTCGGCAACATATTCCTCGGCGGGGAAAACAGCCTGCTTGGCTTCGGCCGTCTTTCGAGCCCTGCTTTCAGCAATCGGTTCTTTCGTTATGGAATAGACAAGACCGAGCAAAAGGGAGGTTGCCACGCAAATAATGATAAGCACCAATACAAGACTTAAGGTTCCCGGTTCTTTTTTTACCTTTTCATCCATCTGATTTCGACTCCTTTTTCGGCTTTCCGGATGCGCCGAAACGCCGGGGATACGTGGCTCTGTCAATAAGCCATACGCAGGCGTTCATAATAAGTATTGAATAGGTTACTCCTTCAGGATATGCGCCGAAATAACGTATGAATACGGTGAGAAGCCCGCAGCCTATGCCGAATATGATTTGACCCTTTTTGGTGACAGGAGAGGTTGAATAATCCGTAGCCATGAAAATGGCGCCCAGCAAAAGACCGCCGCTGCAAAGATTCCAGAGCATCCACTGGAGATTATCATTGCCCCTGGGGAATATAAAGGTTATGACGGCAACGGTCAGAAGGTAGCTGAGAGGTATACGAGGGGAGATAACCCTTCTTACCAGCAGATATATCCCGCCCAGGATAAGAGCAAAGGCGGAGACTTCACCCAGGGAACCTCCCACCTGTCCGAAAAAGCTCTGCATAAGGGTAGTGCCTTCCGGAAGCTGTGACATATGAAGGGAAGACAGGGGAGTGGCAGTGGTAACTGCATCTGCTGTTTTTAATGAAAAAAATGATTTATAGCTCAGTGGAGCCACCCAGGTAGACATTACCACAGGCCACGAGAAAAGAAACGCGCGGCCTGCCAAGGCGGGGTTCATAAAGTTTTTACCAATCCCCCCGAAAAGTTGCTTTACAACGACGATTGAGAAAAACGCACCGACTGCCGCTATCCAAAGGGGAGTTGTTACAGGCAGGCAGAATGCCAGTAAAAGACCTGTTACCACTGCCGATAAATCTCCTATATCATTGGATTTTTTGAGCAGTTTTCTATAGCCCCACTCAAAGAATACGCAGCATCCGATTGTTATGGCAGTGAGCACCAGAGCTCTGAAACCGAATATATAAGTACTGACAGCTAGAGAGGGTACCAGAGCTATAATAACATCAAGCATGATGGATCTGGTGTCTTCCAGATAGCGTATATGGGGTGATGGTGATACCTTTAGCTTATGTGCCTGATCCAAATTGGTCATTCCTTTCAGTGGAAGAGTTATGCCTGACCGGTTTTTGCCTTTTGGGCATTTAGCTTTGCTTTCGCGTTTCTGAATGACTGCACAAGGTGAAGTCTGCCGGGACATATATAGGTGCAGGAGCCGCATTCAATGCAGTCTGTCACATTTAGTTTTTCCAGGGACCGAATATCGTCATTTCGCTCATATAGATACATGTATATGGGCAGGAGATTCATAGGACAAACAGAAACGCATCTTCCGCAACGGATACATTTTGGAGCTTCCACGCTTCTGTTCTCATCCCCGGTAAGGGCAACAATGGCGTTGGTACCTTTTATAATGGGTACATCGGTGTCAAAGAGAGGGATACCCATCATGGGTCCGCCCATCATAATTTTTTCGGCGTTGTCCCTGAGACCGCCTGCTGCTTCAATAAGCTTTGAAACAGGTGTTCCTATTCTGACTCTCAGGTTTTTCGGCTCTGTAACGCCGGGACCGGAGACAGTGACCACGCGGTCTATTGCGGGAATACCCTGCTCTATGGCTCTGTTAACCGACCATGCGGTATATACATTGAAAACTGCGTAGCCCACATCTGCAGGAAGGCCTCCGGGGGGAACCTGCCGCCCTGTTACCGATTGAATCAACTGCTTTTCCGAGCCCTGGGGATAGCGGGTCCTCAGCACTTTGATTTCTATGTCTTTATCCTCCCCGAGCTTTTCTCTCAAAAGACGGACAGCGTCTTTTTTATTGGATTCGACAGCGAGAATGGCCCGATTTAAATCCATGGCTTTTAATAGATACCTTATTCCAGACAAAATCTCTTCAGGAGATTCCAGCATAATCCTATGGTCCGCCGTAATATAGGGCTCACACTCGGCACCGTTTATTATCATGGTTTCGGTCTTGCCCAGGCCGCTGGATATTTTGAAATGGGTAGGGAAGGCGGCGCCTCCCATGCCGACTATGCCAGCCTCACGTATGATATCCACTATGGCCCTTTGGTCGGACTGACATTTTTCTTTTTGCGGTGCCACATCCGCATGGAAGCTGTCCTTTCCGTCGCTATCAATAACCACCGACATTACCATCCTGCCATTGGGGTGGAGCCTGGGCTCCACAGCCTTGACAGTGCCGGATACGCTGGCGTGGATTGGAGCGGATATGGTGTTTTTTGAATCGCCGATTTTCTGACCAAGCAGCACATTGTCTCCGACCTTGACAATAGGCTCGCAGGGAGTACCCACATGTAGTGACATGGGGATGACAACCTGCTCCGGGGCGGGCAAAATCTCTATTTTAATATTTCGGGACATGGCTTTCCCGTCGTCGGGATGAATCCCGCCGTAGAATGAACGGAGCATATATTCCACCTTCTTGGAAACAAAATAAACTGCCGTATATGCTTATACAGTGGCAGGGCTTTATTGGCTGCAAATACGCAGATGATTGTTCATCATTTAGGATAGCATATGCGATGCCTATATTCCATTAACTATTTCAAACAAAAATAAGTGACAAAAAATCTTATTTTGATGATATTTATCAATAACCGGAAATTGAAGGCAGGCAGAAGGCAGGTTATATATAAAATATTCTTTACATGCCAATTGTTTGTTGCTAGAATAAATGAATAAGATATTTTGGGAGAATCCTGATGACATCAAAAAACGACAAGAGAAATATGCTAATCATGCTTTTGATAGCAGTCATAGCAGGCTGTGGAATGCTTCTATGGGGCCAATACAACTCGGCGTTGCAGGTTTATGAAATAAGCTTCAACAGATATATGGTTGAAAATCAGCTCTTGACAGATGAAACCTGGGCTAAGTCCTCCGAAGAGCAAGCCCTTTATGATAAGGTTTTGATGTCAGGAAAGAAATGGAGGGAAAGCACGGCAAAACGACAGGGAGTATATTTGGCCAAAACCGCCTCCGAGATATTTGGAAAAGCCCAGCCGCTGGAGCTGAGCTATGAGTATTATGACAATGGCTCTGATAAAACCGTTGTGATTTTACATGCTTATAATGAAACAGTGGATGACGCTGCGGTATTTGCACCCTTTTGGTGGGAAAAGGGATTTAACATTCTCCTCACTGAGATGAGGGGGTATTCCGAGTCCTCGGAGACCACCACCTTCGGCTACTATGAGCAGTATGATCTTTTGGATTTGATTGTCCATGGGGAGCTTACCGGTGGAGGAAAAAAGCTCGTTGTCCACGGAAAGGGGACAGGAGCGGCGGCAGCCCTGCTTATGGCGGGCAACATGGAGATCCCAAAGGAACATTGTCCCGATTTGATTGTGTCTGACAATGTATACTCAAATCTTAAGGAGCTGGAGCTCAAGCAGCTAAAGCAGCAGTTTTCCCTTGGCAATTTCATGGTGGGGATTATGCTGGATGGCGTCGTCAATTCAAAACTCGGATTTTCGGTAAAGGATGTAGATATTTCAAAATCCGCCGCGCAAACAGACACCCCCATAATTTTTATCGCCTGTGAAAAGGACGGTTTTGTGGGCTCCGAGCAAAGCAAAGCGGTGTTTCAAGCTGCCCGATCAGACAAGGAGATGCTGCTTGTTGAGGATGCAGAATACGGGATGGGCTACGCGGTATCCCGGCATTCCGGAAACTCGTATGAGAATATGCTCAGCAAGTGGATAGAAAGACTGGGTTTTTAGTTTTATAAATAGGGAGGATGAACAACGTGAAAATAAGAATAACTGCCGACAGTACATGTGATTTATCACCGGAGCTGGTAGAGAAATACAACATCAGAATGTTGCCCCTGCAGATTGTGATGGATGACAAGCCCTATAAGGATGGGGTTGAAATCACGCCGTCGGATATATTTGAGTATGTGGAGAGCGGAAAGGGCATATGCCATACCACGGCGGTCAATATTGAGGAGTACACAGAATTCTTTAAAGAGGAACTGAAAGAATATGACGCGGTTGTGCACATCTGCATAAGCAGCGAATTTTCCACATGCTATCAGAACGCATGCCTGGCCGCCGAAGAGCTTGAAAATGTATACCCGGTAGATTCAAGAAATCTATCCACCGGCAGCGGGCATTTAGTTATTGACGCCGCAATAATGGCTGAGCAGGGGATGGAGCCTCAGGAAATAAAAAAAGCCCTTGACGACATGGCTGAAAAGGTGGAGGCCAGCTTTGTTATAAATACCCTGAAATATCTTCACAAAGGCGGACGCTGTTCCTCAGTGGCTGCCCTTGGAGCCAATCTCCTGCAGCTAAAGCCCTGCATCGAAGTCGTAGACGGCAAAATGGAGGTAGGAAAAAAATATCGCGGGAGTATCGAAAAAGCAATTCGTCAGTATGTAAATGACAGGCTGACAGGCAGGGACGACATTGATTACACGCGGATATTCATTACCCATACATGTCCTGAAAGGGAGATTCCCGAAACCGTCATAGAGCAGGTAAAAAACCTCGGTCTCTTTGAGGAAGTAATTGAGACAATCGCCGGGTGCACGGTTTCAAATCACTGCGGTCCAAACACTCTGGGTGTACTGTTCTACAGGAAGTGAGAGCTTGTTTGAAAAATACATGGCAAAGGCTATATGAATTTTGAAGATATGCTGGTAAATAGACGATAATAAACAGGGGCTGCCGTCTGGTAATTGGCAGTCCCTGTTCATTGGCAATCAATTGTCAATATTCATGCAATACATTGCTGGCGCTGTCATAATCGTCAGCAACTATGAGTATTACATAGTTGCCGCGGGTGAACACTATGGCCTTTTCAAGCTTGGGGACCTCGGAGGGCAGGTAGCTTTCAAAGCTGTCAGTCTGTAGCCGCAGCCGATTATTCACGGCATCCTTTATACGCCCCAGGGCTTCGGCGTCCCTTGCTTCAAACAGAGCCAGCTCTTCGGCAGTGGCGCCCGATGATAAATAAAACATAGCCTGCTTGCAGTCTGCCTGGTCGATTCCATAGTGGGCGCAGCCCAATTCGGTATCTACCGGAATCAGTTCCTCCGTAAAAGCGCCGCCAGTGAGCAGATCGGCGCAGAAACTTTGGAAATCAATTGATTTTCCCGTATCTTTTCCGCAGCCGCTAAGTATCAGAGCAAGGACTGCACAAAATATCAGAATTCTTTTCATATTTACCTTCCATCTGTACTGATTATGCTAATGCCGCTGTCCTTAATGTCCGGAGCACACATCTGTATTTGCTCCGCCTCCGAGCATTCACTTTCGACAGAAACCGCCGTATGAGATTTGAGGTAATCCAGCCACTGGATACAGTATTCCTTTATGAGATGAACTCCGTCGAAAGTGGCGTCCTCGGGCAGATATCCGTCTTCATTGCACAGGGCACTGTAAGTGTCTATGAAAAAAAGCTCTTTTTCCGCGGCGAGCATGGACAGGGCCTCATTAAATGAGCAAATCCTCTCATTTGTATAAATAGAGCTGTTTTCGTCCTTGAGCTTTGAAACAGGGATTATTGCCTGTAAATATATGCCCGCATTTGGCTGAAGCTCGCGTATGTTGTCTATAAGCTTGGAATAAAGGTCTATAAAGGTTTCCACATCGTATCCCAGCTCATTGATGCCGAGCATTATGTAGACCTTTGAATAGTCTTGCCATGAGAGAGCATCAATTATCGGGACATATTCACCGTGACTGCTCAGAACGGCATTCATCCTGTATATATTGTCCACACTGATGGACTTTGCGGCAAAAATATCGGCTGTTTTCAGTCCGCTGTATAATTTAAAGCCCTCAGTTCGCGAATCTCCTACAAAAACCGTATCGGAGAAATACTCATCATCTGTGGGCGCGCTCTCCGGAATGGGTTGGCCGTACTCATATACAATTGCCTCTCCGGAAGCATTAACAAAGGAAGGTTCGGCCGGCTCTTCCTCTTTTGTTGGGGGCAAAATGATCGGCAGCTCAAAAGGAAGCATTTCCGGAGACAGCGGTGTTATGTGGGGCAGTATATTCTTATCCGGCGGAGGAGTCTTTGGTTTATCAGGAGTATTATTTGCCTTCCCAGGCGGTGTAATGTCCTGCTTTAGTTCAGTGGTATCAGCTTCCGATTGCAGCACATTTATGGATGCTTCGGTTATAGAAGACAACAAGGCTGACGATATGGCAAAAGCAACGAAAAGAATGACAGCAGGCACAAGCCTATTTTTAAGTAGTTTTCTGAGCTTGTGCAAGATGGCTCTCCCCCTACCATGAATATTACTCTCTGTTATAAAATAATCGTCGAATTATGTAACTATAAAGATAGTATCAGATATACCATAGTATATCAAGAGTAAAATGCAAAATTATGGGCAAAAACCCCCCTTGATATCAAAGACAGGAAACATTTCCCGGAACGATAAAGACATGGGCTTGACAAGAACACTCCAGGATGCTAATATGTTTTCAAATCCAATAGAGTGTCTTCAGGGCAGGGTGAAATTCCCGACCGGCGGTAAAGTCCGCGAGCACTGCTAATAATATGCCTTACATAGCAAAAAAGGCCAGTACGAGTATATTATTATCGTGTTGAATCGGTGAAAATCCGATACCGACAGTCACAGTCTGGATGGGAGAAGACGTGCTGATTTATGCGTCTGCTAGATTCATATAAGCTTCAGATGAGATTAAGCACCCGGAAGGCATTCCTTTTGGGTGTATTTAATTTTTTCGGAGGGTTTTGTATGGACAACATCGTAGGAGCAAAATCAAAAACCAATGTCAAAACGCTTGCGGTAATGGCAATGCTTTGCGCGATAGCCTATGTTTTATTGGTGGTTGCCAGGGTACCGGTTGCGTTTTTGACCTATGAGCCCAAGGATGCGATAATAACAATAGGCGGATTTATGCTGGGCCCCCTTGCTGCCGCAGCCATGTCAATCGTTATTGCGTTTATGGAAATGATTACGGTGAGTGACTCGGGCCTTATTGGAATGATTATGAACGCTCTGGCGGCATGCTCATTTTCCTGCACGGCGGCATTTATATATACGAGAAAGCGGAGCATGAAGGGAGCTGTCATAGGCCTGTCTGCCGGCGTGATTGCCATGACGGCGCTGATGCTGCTTTGGAATTATCTGATAACGCCCTTCTACCTTGGGGGAGATATCACCGAGGCCAGGCAGAAGGTTGTGAGTATGATGGTTACACTGCTTCTTCCGTTTAATTTCCTGAAAGCGGTGGGGAATATGGCGATTGTCATGCTGCTGTATAAGCCCGTTGTAACCGCTGTAAGAAAGGCAGGGCTTTTGCCCCCCAGTAAAAGCGGGAAAGATGCGAAGCTTGATCCGTTTTTTATACTGGCGGCAGTTGTTCTGCTTATCACCTGCATACTCCTTTTCCTGGTATTGAAGGGAGTCATATAAGGGGATATGAGGAAAAAATAAAAAAGGGCTGTCTCACAAAGAACGAGAAGTTCAAGTCGAAACAGCCTCACGTATTTTATCAAGGGCGCGTCTCCTAGGTTTTTTAAACCTTAGAGACGCGCCCTTTTTGCGCGGCAACGGAGTATATTAGCAGGAATTATAATAATTTCCGAAAATCTGTAAATCCTATACAGGTGAAAATGTGAACTGATCCTTGAAATGCTAATATAAGGCTTCCAGAGCCTGAAAGGAGTTTCATATGAAAAAAAAGCTTATACTTCTTATTGCGGCGGCGCTTGTTCTCTCCCTTTTCGCAGGATGCCGCACAGACGGACCGGAGCCCGGCACAACGCCCACCGGCGGCGGGGGTGTGACGGAGCCGCCAGAAGAGGAAATGTATAATTTTGCAAATGGAAAGTATCAGGTTAATGAGCAGGGGTTCCCAACCGCTCCCTATGACTATGAGCTTCCCATAAGCACCACCGACGAGGTCCTGTCCTTCTGGACCGTGGTATGGTCGCCACAGCATCTGCCGGAGGAGGGATATGGCTCCATGGATTTTCCCGAAGGCGAGCGGGAGCTTACGGGTGTGAATATCGAATATGTTGTCGTCCCCTTTGAAAGCAGGGCGGAGAACTACTCGATACTCTTGAACTCAGATGATCTATGCGATATTATGACCCAAGCCACCGCCTATCATCCCGGAACCTATGAGGATGCAATCGAAGACGGCTTCTGGGTGAACCTTTATGACTATATAGAATACATGCCCAATTATATCTATCAGGCCACCTTTGATCCTGATGATGAACTGACCTATGAAACGGTATTCTATGATGATGATATGATAGTCGCCTTTTATTCCATGCTGAACGAAGCCCTTATCGGCTCAAACTATCTGGCTCGCGGTGACTGGCTGGCTGATATGGGCAAGACAAATGACGACATTGTCACCTGGGATGACCTGCATGAAATGCTTGTAGGCTTCAAGGCAAATGTAGAAACGTGCCAATTTCCGTTTCCGCTGCTGAACACCCTTGATATGGGCGGGCTGTATGCCTTCACGTCCTTTGATACCCTGCCTTATGTAGATCCCTTTAATATTGGTCCGGTCTATATAATAGACGGTAAGGTGCAGCATTCCCATATAACCGAGAGGGACAGGGAGTTCATAACCATGATAAACAGCTGGTATAACGAGGGGTTGATTGATCCCGGATGGTCCAATTACAGCAACAATACAAACTATACGGATAAAACCGTGACGGGGCAGGTTGGCTATATTTATGGCAGCCCCGGTGAGGTGCCTAGTTTGGAGGCAGCCATAACAAATGATGGAGACGCATCCTTTGTACCCATTAAAAAACCCTTGAAAGAACCGGGGCAGACAATTCATCTGGGCGGAGAGGTAGCCCGCATATCCTATGGAAGCTCCACCATCAGCGCCACCTGTGAGAACATTCCCCTTGCGGTCACCTGGTGCGACTGGCGGTACAGTCCTGCCGGCTCATTTTATGCAAGCTGGGGACCTGAAGGGATTCTGTGGGAAAAGGATGAGAATGGAAATCCCATCGCAACGGAATGGGCATTGAGTAATCCGAATGGCCTTGCATATGCGTGGGCATGTATGCTGTATGCTATAAATTCCCTTGCCGAGCATGGCATGGAGGACGGTTCCAGGAAGTATGCCTTTGATGGTGGAGAAAGACTTGAGGCGATTCATTATTACTGGGCGGATTACAAATATGACGGTGCGTACAGCTGGCCTGTCGGTATCAATTTCACGGCCGAGCAGACAGACGAAATAAACTCATACGCAAGCGATATAGTGACCTATATATCGGAAAACTATCTGGCCTTTGTGGACAATTCCAAGCCTCTGAGCGAATGGGATGATTATGTTGCGGGTATCTCAGCTCTCAAGCTGGACAGAGTACTGGAAATCTATCAGGAGGCTTATGACGCCTATATGGCTGAAAAGAACGAAGAAGCGCCGGAGGTTTAAAGAGAATAAAGGAGCATTCGGGTATGTCTGAATATGCCATACCCGAATGCTCCTTCAGAGTATTTATCTATCGATTTCTGTTTGTGTTTGTATTGCGGTTAACGGGATTTTCAGCCGTAGTTCTGCGGGTGGTCCGGGCTCTGTTAATTGGGTTATTTGTGTCGTTTCCCGTATTGACGTTGTTTCCGACTCCTGTGCCACCGGTTTCATTATCTCCGGTACCGGCGTTTCCCGTGATATTTGGAATAATATTATTACCGTCTGCCGGCGATGGCGATACATTCGGCGTTATTGTGACACCGGGAGCTGTGTTATTTGGCGGTGCGGTAGTATCACACGCAACCAACAGGATCGACAGCAATAACACTATGAGGACACATGCGAATATTCGCTTCATCTTTTTTCCTCCTGATGAATATTGTTGCGTTTATATTATTTAACCTACATCACTAATTAATCATGAAGTTTTCAAAATGTCTGTTGCAAAATATTCCATATGATATATAATAATAAACAGTACTATTATTAGTCACTATAAGCTTAAGGCATATTTTTAAATAAAACTACAGCAAAAAATCGGGCCGTATATAAACTGACCGGTTGAAAGAAGGGAGATTTATATTATGAAGGATAAAAAGGATTTTAAAGAAAGCAAAACATATGCCAATCTTCATGCTGCTTTTGCGGGCGAGACCCAGGCGAGAACCAAGTATGATTTCTTTGCAAGTCAGGCAAAGAAAGAGGGATATGAGCAAATATCCGCCATATTCAGCGAAACCGCCAACAATGAGAAGGAGCATGCAAAAATATGGTTCAAGCTCATGGAGGGGATAGGTGATTCTCCAGCCAATCTCCAAAATGCCGCGGAAGGTGAAAACTATGAATGGACCGAAATGTATAAGGGCTTTGCCCAGGTTGCCCATGAGGAAGGCTATGAGGATATAGCAAAGCTTTTCGAGTTGGTAGCCGAGGTGGAAAAGGAGCATGAGGAAAGATATCTGGCTCTCCTTAAAAACTACAACGAGGGCAGGGTTTTCAAAAGAGAGGAAGGTACTCTGTGGGTTTGTAGAAATTGCGGGCATGTTCATAGCGGAGCTGAGGCACCGAATGTCTGCCCCCTTTGCGATCATCCCAGGGCGCATTTCCAGCTCTATATGAAAAACTATTGATATTCTGAGATATATCCGGCTGTCGGTTTGGCATATTCCTGCTTAACCGGCAGCTTTTAATTTTGGCGCCTGCACATATATGCTTGAAGACCATATTATATTATCAGCGGGTGGGTACTGTGCCCTGCGGCAACAATCTGGTATTATTGGGAGTGGATTAATGAATAATAGAAATACTTATCACAGAAGCATGGGAGGCTACGTCTATAAAGATTTCGGCCCCGAGCCCTTTGCGATAAATATTGTGAAAGCTGCCCGTGAAAACCAGGCGTTTCGCACCGCCCTGTGGACGGGGGAACACCTGCAGCTGACACTGATGAGCATTCCGGTGGGGGGAGATATCGGATTGGAAATACATCCGGAGCTTGACCAGTTTATACGGATAGAACAGGGCAGGGGACTTGTTAAAATGGGCGATGATAAAAACAACATGAGCTTTCAGTCAAGAGTGTGTCCGGGCTATATATTTATAATACCGGCAGGCAAATGGCATAATTTAATAAACACAGGAAATACACCGTTGAAGCTCTATTCTATCTACGCACCTCCACAGCACCCAAGGGGGACCGTTCACAGGACAAAGGCAGAGGCGCTGGCGGTTGAAAACAACCATTAAACTCTCTTTAAGCATTGAGGAGCCGGCAGCAAAAGCCGCCGGCCCCTTATGCTTATATTGTGTGGTTTATGCGGTGTATTCGCTGTGAATGACCGCCGTCAACTTCAGCTCACCCTCATACTCCTCAAATACCAGGCGCAGGATTGTCCAGCTGATATTGCCTTCCATAATGTTTTGATTTTCACCGGAGATATAGAAATCGATAAAATAAGCTTCAGGAAAAACCTCCCTGACGTTTTCAAGGGCATTTCCCGAGCGGACAATCTCATTTATGCCTATAATTTCAGCATTCAAATAATCATAAATATAGACATACTCTGAAAAATATTCTTCAACAGTCAGTTCAATCGGTTCGCCGCTTTCCTTGACTCCCCAGACATAGTCCACTGTATCCTCGGAAAAAGCGGAAACCTGTTCCTTGGAAAAGCATTTATTGGAGCTCAGGTTGACAGTGCTGCCAGGTGAAAAAACCAATCCATATTCGGGATGTACTGTTTCAGAAAGGGAAGAATAATCACGCATGCGGATGTGCAAAAGGGTTGTGTACGCAAAATCAATCAGCTGCTTATTCGTAAACTCGGGTTTTATCAGGGCATCGGTTGAGACAGCGCTGTTGACACTTATGCCGTTCTCTTCGGAGGTGAGCCGGGAGTCATGACTGTTTTTGTAAAACAGACGAAAGGCACCGGCGCCCAGTCCGAATCCGATTGCCAGTATAATCAGGTATAATATAAACTTTCTCATTTTTTGCCTCGATTCATGGTTTTAATTGACCAAGGTAATAATAGTTCATTATACCACACAATTCAACAACAATAGTTTACAACATATTACAAGGAAGCGGTTAACAATACCAGTCACCGCAAAAACAAAAATACGGGACTGAAAATCTCAGCCCCGCTCAGTTTTAACCCCGCTCAGTTATTGTTTTGTTCAATTTTTTACATTTATACTTTCTTCTTGTCGCCTCGCCGCCACGGATATGACGCTCGGCTTTATTTTGTTCTAAAACATCCTTGACCTGCCTGTATAAAGGCAGGTTGTAGTGCTTCAGGCGCTCGGAAAGGTCTTTGTGAACCGTTGACTTGGAGATTCCAAACTTATGAGCCGCTGCGCGCACAGTCGCTTTATTCTCTATTATGTATACCGCCAAATCACAGGCTCTTTCTTCGATATTTGTTTTCAAAAACAACACTCCCAGCAACAGTACTGATAGACTATATGCGGGGAAGCCTTGAGATATGAAAGAAAGAGCAGGGCGGAAATACATAATAAACGAATTATAATGGTTTTTTCAAAATATTCAGACCGGGCATGTGCAGGCATTACATGGGCGTCCCGGATATATGCGGTCGATAGAAAAAACACGAATTTATAATATGCAAATGTTGTATAGTGTACAATGATATGGTCTAAAAAAAGAAGAAGCTGACCCCTAACTGTGGTAAAATGGTAAGTGCTAACAAACCAAT
>JGI24712J26585_10000973_pt1 | contig 24645 bp, 25 predicted proteins | sample BioPla3DNA2_FD_26585 | JGI IMG/M metagenome (IMG submission 26585)
TAGAAAAACTAACTACACTTGGAAACCCTTGATTTATCAATGTTTTAAATACACCTTATTTTTATACCCTTGACATCAATACCACCGTCTCAACATGCATCGTATGCCCAAACATGTCTACCGGTTGAACTTCTTCTATTTTATATCCTTTTTCGCTTAGTATTTTTAAATCTCTTGCTAGAGTTCCTGGATCACAGGATACATAAACTATTTTTTCGGGGTTCATTTCAGCCATGGTTTCTAGTAAGGTTTCATCACAGCCTTTTCTTGGTGGGTCTACTACTATAACATCTGCTTTGATACCTTTTTCTTTATAAGCTTTTGGTATGATTTCTTCTGCCTTTCCTACAAAAAACTCTACATTGTCTATATTGTTTATTTTTGCATTTCTTTTGGCATCTTCTATTGCTGCTTCAACAACTTCAACTCCATAAACTTTTTTTGCTTTTTTAGCAAGGAATAAGGATATAGTGCCTATACCACAGTAAGCATCCCATACTGTTTCTTCCCCTGTTAAATCTGCATATTCTAAAGCCTTTTCATAAAGCACTTGTGTTTGTATTGGATTGACTTGAAAAAATGACAAAGGAGATATTTCGAATTTTACTTCTCCAATATAATCACTTATATAGTCTTGTCCCCATAAAGTTGTTATTTCTTCTCCTAATACAACATTAGTTTTTTTAGTATTATGATTTAGTACAATGCTTTTGATGTCAGAGATTTTATTTAATTCCTTAATTAATTTTTCTTTTTGAGGAAGCTTTTTACCATTTATGATTATGCAAACCATAATTTCTTTGGTAAAAAAAGCGGTTCTGATAAGTATATGTCTAATAAGACCCTTATGCTCTTCCTCATTATATACTGGTATTTTATTGTCTTTTATAAAATTTTTTATTATTGAAAGAATTTTAATGCTTATTTGAGGTTGTAAGTGACAGCTAGAAATATCAATAACTTCATGGCTTCCAGGAGAATAAAGACCTATTAATACATTTCCATCTTTATATCCTACGGGAAATTGTGCTTTGTTTCTATAATGAAAAGGATTTTCCATACCTATGGTTGGATGGACTTTTATATTAGTAAGCTTTCCAATCCTTTCTAAGCTATCTATGACTTTTTTCCTCTTATATTCTAATTGGGCTTGATAGTCCATATGTTGAATCTGACATCCCCCGCATCTTTTTGTATAGGGGCAAACTGGCGTTACCCTCATAGGAGAAGCTTTTATGATTCTTATTAATTTACCATATCCGTAATTTTTCTTAACTTTAACTATTTTAACTTCAATTTTATCTTCAGGAAGAGCTCCTTTTACAAATATAGTAAATTCATTTATTTTTCCAACTCCTTCACCTTTTGAGCTTAAATCTTCTATAGTCATCTCAAAATATGAATTTTTCTTTATGTCCTTTGAATCCATTTGTCTTCCTCCAATATCTTTAGTGTAACTTATCTTTCCTTAGTAATTCTTGTATAGCTTTTGCTAATACTTCATCACTACTTTCTTTTAATGCTTCTTCTATAATATTCTTTTTTTCTGGTATTGTTTCAGAAGTTTCTTCGGTCAGATTAATTAATTTTTTATTTTTTTGTTCCTTTTTATTCATCTTATCAATCCTCTCCATAATATTCACATACCGTATCCCTACATATACAATATCGGCATTTTACATAGGAAGGATTGACATTTTGTTCTCCTGTTTTTAACATATCTCTCATATCAGCTAAGATTTGCTTTACTTTCCGCCTTAGAGAGCGGGTATTTTTTATAATAAACATGTAATTGTTATAAACTAAGCGTCCTTCTTTAGGTCTTTTCTTATATACATCTTCAATAATTAAAAAATATGCCGCCAACTGCATTAAATCTCCTTCAAAAGGTTCTATATTGTCTTCTTTGATATTAGCACTTTTTAACTCTATGGGAACTAGATTCTTGCTTATTTTTTTCTCAAATATATAATCTGGTTTTCCTCTTAAATCATACTTAAGCGAATATAAAACAGTTCCATATTCAACATCTGGATCCTTATTAGTTTCATATTGGTCTGTATATATAATCCGGGCAGACCTTATTCCTAGCTTTGGTTTTTTTACAACAATATTTGGTTTTCTAAAAAAGAGAAAAAACAGGGATATTGCTAAGAAAAGAAATATCCCCGTTAAAATATATTCATAATTCATATCTCATCACCTGATAAAGTATATATGCTATTGCTACTAAGATAATAATCCAAAATACTATTGATAAAGATTTTTTAATTTTATATGCAAAATGATATTTTTTATGAAATTGAACTCCCTTATTAAAGTTACTTAAATCCGAATCACCATAGCCATAATATTCATTTCTTATTTTAACCAATTCTCTAAGTTTTTTATTCCCATATAATCTTTGATAATACCACTGATAAGGACAGTATACAAATTTGTTAATTTCTCCTGCAGATATAGTTTTGCTGCTATTATCCATATTATCTTTCATAATTAAAAATCACTTTTCCTTATATTTCTCCCAAGCATTCTATTATAACCAACCCATTCGCCTTGAATATGATCTACTTTAATTGATTCTTCAAAAAGTTTTATTTTAGCATCGGAATTATCGGCACAATGGATAATCATTGCTTCAATGATTTTAGGCCTCTTAGGAGAGCCATATTCAAGTTCTCCATGATGAGCTAAAATACAATGTTTTAGTAATAGTTCCAAGCCTTCAGGAAAATCATTAATTTTTTTAATTTTTTCATTAACCATCTCAATACCTATAAAAATATGTCCTAAAAGCTGACCACTATCTGTATAGTCATTTAAAGGAAACTCGGATAATTCTTTAATCTTTCCAATATCATGGAGTATGGCTCCAGCTATTACCAAATCTTTATTTGCTTCATTATATTTTGAACTTAAAAATTCTGCTATTGAAACAACTGTTAAAGTATGCTCTAATAGTCCTCCCATATAGCTGTGGTGAATGCTTTTTGCTGCAGAATGATGTATAAACTTATCTAAGAATTCTGCATCAGATACAAAAAAGTCTTGAAGTAACTTTTTTAGATAAATATTTTCAACCTTATCAATGTATTCATTTAACTTTTCTATCATTCCTTTAATATCCCTGTCAGTACAAGGAATATAATCCATAGGGTCATATTCCCCTTCTAAACTTAATCTAAGTCTTCTTATGCTTATCTGGTATTCTCCTTGATATACACTTACTACTCCGTCTATTTTTATAAAAGAGTTTTCTTCAAATTCATCAATATCACTATTGATATCCCAGATTTTACCGTCAACAAAACCTGTCTTATCTTGAAGCTTTAAAGATATGTAAGGTTTTCCGTTTCTTGACTTTAAGTTTTGCTTTTGCTTACAAAGGTAGTGTCCAATTATCTGTTCACCATCCCTTATGTCCTTTAAATAGCGCATCTAAATCCTCCATTCAAAATACTAAAAACTGCTATGTCTAGATTATACATAACTTTTGATATTTATGCTAGTTTTCGAGTAAAAAACTAAATGGAAGTTTAAAAAACATAATATTTTAAATAAAAAATTTAACTTAAATCTTTAAAAGAAAATTGCATAAAAATAGGCGGCAAAGCCGCCTAACTTTAATTTTTCTTTTCTTGGAGAGTAACACTAACTGTCTTTTTATAAGCTCCTTCTCTAATTAATTTTACTTCAATCTTATCTCCAACTTTATGTGTTTCAATTATTTTTGTAAGTTGTTTCATGCTTGTAATTTTTTCGCTATCAAATTCTATAATTATATCTCCTGGCATGATTCCACCAGCATGAGCTCCGCTACCTTCCTTAACTTCTCTTACTAAAACACCTATTGGTATTTCATATAATTCTGATACATCTTCGTTTATGTCTTGTCCAATTATTCCAAGATAAGGCCTTGATACAGACCCCTTGTTTACTAATTCTTCAATAATTGGTTTTGCATCATTAATAGGAATTGCAAAACCCATACCTTCTATTCTAGTATCTACTAGTTTTATAGAGTTGATTCCTATAACAGTTCCTTTAGGTCCTACTAAAGCTCCACCACTATTTCCAGGATTTATTGCAGCATCTGTTTGAATCAATGTCATTTCTTTATCAGCAAGCTGGATTTTTCTATTTAAAGCACTAATGACACCAGCTGTTACTGTATTGTCGTAAGCTTCTCCTAAAGGATTTCCTATAGCAACTGCTAATTCACCAACTTCTAATTCATCAGAATCCCCAAAAGGAGCTGCTTTTACTTTTCCTTTAATTTCAGTTGGAAGATCCTCCTGTGATACCTTTATAACAGCTAAATCAGTTTGAGCATCCAACCCTACAACAGTTGCCGGAACGGAGTAATTACCTAAAAATGTAACCGTAAGCATGTTGTTATTTGCTACAACGTGATAATTTGTTACAATCATTACATCTTTATTACTAACATGAAATACTATTCCTGAACCTATACCTTCTTGCATACGTTCTTGATTCCACCAATCGGTTACAATATAATTATTTCTTATAGATACTACAGAAGGTCCTACTTTTTTAGCTATTTCAGGAATAATAGATTCGTATTTAGTTGCAGTTGACACACTCATGTTTTCGCTAACTACTTCCTCAGTTTTTTGATCATCAAAGCTAAAAACAATTTCTTCTGTTTCTTGTCCTTCTTCTTTTGAATTAAAAAACTTTTCACCTACATATTCTATAGTCGGTTTTATTAATAATTTGTTAATTGGTTCTGCTAAACCAATTCCTATACCAACACAAAGTCCCCCAAACATAACTAAAACAGTAATAAATGCTGCTTTAAATTTGTTAAAGCCTGCTTTTTTAGGTGCCTTAATTGTTTGAGAATAATAAGGTGTAGTCTCAACATCTTTATTTATAGTATCTTGCTCTATTTCTTCAATAACTTTTCTATTTAACTCTTCATCTTTCATTTCTTCATTATTTAATTCTTGATTTATATTTTCTTCTTTAATTATTTCTTCATAAATTTTTTCTTCATCCATATTATTTCCTCCCTTTTAGTATTCTTTCTTAGCCATATTATAGCCTTAAGGTTTGAATAAAATATGAACTATTTGTAAAAAATAATTGATTTTATGTGAACATATTAGTTTTTATGCTAATAAATTGAAATACTAAAAGTAAAAATAACCCCATTTTCTGTATTTTCAACCTTTATTGTTTCTCCATGATGTTTAATAATTTGCCTAACAATTGAAAGTCCTAAACCCATTCCTGTTTTATCTTTTCCCCTAGACTTATCAATTTTATGAAATCTATCCCATATATATTGAATATCTTCTTCTGGTATCTTTTCACCATCATTTTTTATTGAAACAAATAACTTTTTGCCTGATAAAGTTGTTTCAACTATAATATTTCCTTCATCTTTGACAAATTTAACTGCATTATCAATTAAATTATAAAATACTCTTTGTATTTGTTCTTTATCTGCAAAAACCATTGTATTTTCTTGTGCTAATATTAATTGTAGTTTAACATTTTTTTCTAATATTCTTTGTTCAAATTGATTTAAAACCCTTCTAATAAGACTATTTATTTCAAATTTATCTTTATTTAGTTCTATTTGTCCACTTTCCATTTTTGTCAAATCCATAATATCATTAGTCATTTTAGTTAATCTTCTTGTTTCATCTAAAACTATTTCTAAATAAGTTGATTGCTTTTCCATAGGAATTGTCCCATCCAAAATTGCTTGAACAAAACCTTGAATGGATGTTAAAGGAGATCTAAGATCATGAGATATATTTGCAATAAATGCTCTTCTAAGTTCTTCTAGATTATTTAGTGCTTCAGCCATATAGTTAAAGCTATCAGCTAATTCTGCTACTTCATCTTCTCCTTGAATTGAAAGTCTTTTATCAAAATCTCCTCCTGCTATTACTTTAGCTGCTTCATTCATTTCTTTAAGGGGACTAGTAATACGTCTTGATAAAAAATAAATAAAAACAAAGGAAATTAATATAGATAATCCTAAACATAATATTGTAATTCTAAATAATTCTCCAACTGTCCTTTGTATTTCAGGTATAGGAGTATGCATAAAAAGTGCCCCGTATACGTTTTTACCTATCATAATAGGATAGCCTACTGTAAGTACAGGTTCCTTAAAGTAGCCTCCAAACTTACCTCTTATAGTTAAAATCTTACCTTCAAATACTTCATTAATTTGTTCTATTGTCAATTGTTGACCTAACCATACTTCATTTTCTTTTCTTGATACTTCATATATTCTTCCATTAGTATCAACAATCCAAATCATAGCATCTAAATATTTGTCTAATACTTGCATCTCAAAACTTAATTGTTCCAAATCAATTATTCCCGTAAAATATACCTTAGCATATTGCTTAGATATTTTTTCTCCTTGTTCTAGCATAATTTTTTGCTTTTGGTGAATAAAATAGCTTTCAAAAACTTGTGATAATAATACTCCAAGCATAATAAAACTTATTAAAATAATTGCAGTAAATGAAACAAATAATCTGCCAAATAAAGATTTATACATTAGTTCACATCCTATCATTCCATAAAAATAATGGATTTATTAAATATTATATATTTTTATTTTATACCCTTTTATATCTAGAATCAATAAATATGGACGATAGGATAAAACTACTGTAATACATATATATAATAGCCATCTTCATCTATAATTTTTTTAAAATTCTCTTCAAGATACTTTCTATATTCACCCTTATCATTATGAATCCAGCCTTTCATAGGAACAAAATATTTTGCTCCGTTTTCAATATAATAATTAATTTCTTTAACAGGATCTTTTGGTATATAGTCATAATAATCAATATTAGCCCTCCAACCTCTTCTTTGGCTAGCATTAATCAGTGCTGGGTCAGGGGTTCCTACGACTATTAAATCTTCTACATTAGTATACTTTTTAACCATATTTGCTTGTTTTAATAAATTAGTTTTTTCTTTATATAAAGGAACTAGCCTGCTGTAAGAACTAATTCCTATAAAAAATACTATGGCAGTTATAAAAACTCCTCCGTATTTATGTTTCCATATTAAATACAGGGGTTTAGAAGCTATTAAGGCGATTATCGGACTAATAAATATAAGATAATAATTTAAACGAATTACAGCTACTATCAAAACAAGTTCTAAAATCATTGTCAAAAGCCATAATAAAAGAGGTAGTTCTTTTTTCATTTTTATCATAAAAATCCCTATTATAAATAATAAAAGAATTCCCAAGCTAAATTCTTGGGGAAGTTTAAGCTTAAAAAAATTTAATGCTTCCTTTGTAAAAATATCTGTAAACAAACGCTTATAAATATGTTTTTGGGCAATATTATTTACAAATCTAAACTCTGCAATATAAGCCACCCATTTAAAATACAAATAAGGACTTCCTAAAGCAATAATTGCAAATAAATATAATTCTTTTATTTTAAATATAGCCTTTTTATATTTTTTTATGGCCATAATTAACATAGGAATTCCAATAAATATGGTTGGTATCTTTTGAGATATAGATAGGGCCGTAAAAACTGCAGAAAGAAATATTAGCTTTTTTTCTTCTTCCTTAATCCATTTCAAAAAATAATAATATGCAGCTAAATAAAAAAATAACGCAGCCGATTCCGGCATAATAGCACGAGAAAAATATATATTTATCGGTAGTATTCCATAAATTACTAAAACAATATAGGCTTGTTCTTTTGAATAAAACATTCTTCCTATAAGATATAAAAATATACATGAACCCATAAAAAAACATAACGGTACTGCTCTGGCAAAAATATAATTATAACCAAAAAATTTATATAATATTGCAATAATAAAAGTAGTAATTTGAAATTCTAACTGAACGTAATTAGGCAAAGGACCATCGTAATTAAATTGAGGATAAAAAATATTAAACTTATCTTCTAAAAAATTTCGTGCAATTGATTCTGTATCAGATTGTCTCCAGTTTTCTCCTTGCTCATAAGGAGAATTACTAATATAGGGAATTCTAAGGACTAGTATTAAAGACAGTATAAAAATTAATAAAAGTCTATCTTTAACTTTATCCATAAACAACTCCAACCCCTAATACAATCAAGAGAGTACCTAAAAGTTTTTTTAAAGTAAGCTCTTCATTAAAGATAAGGATAGACATAAACATAATAATAATATAGTTTAAGCTCACTAAAGGGTAAGATAAACTTAATTCATTCTTTGTTAATACTTTAACCCATAATAAAAAACTAATTCCAAAGAAAATAAGTCCAAAAATTATTTCAGGTATCTTAATAAGATTAATTACTTCTTTATGTACTGAAAATAATGATAAGGATAAGTCACCAATTTTTACTGCTCCTTTTTTTAAAACCACTTGACCTATGGCACCTAATAAAACGGATAATAAAGCTATATATAAATCCTTCATATCAATCCTCATTCCTTCTAGATAAATCCATACTTAAAATCAATGGGGCTTTTTCACCCTTCGTAGCAAATCAAAGTAACCTAATATAGTCTCATAAACATTCATTTTACTTGCACTATTTTTTAAATCGTAATGTAATTTAAGAGGATATTCTGCAGCTTTAATTCCAATCTTGCTAAACCTTGCTAAGATTTCCGCCATACAATCAAAACCGTTAGTAGTTATTAGATTATTGTTGTATAACTCCATAGAATGTCTAAGGTATCCCACCTTATATACTCTAAAACCTGATGAATAATCATTTATATTTTTTATGTTAAAAAATATTTTAAAAAAATATTTAGCTCCTCTGCTAAATAACTTCCTCATTAAGGGTACTCCTATTTCTTTTCCCCCTTGAGTAAATCTGGATGCAACAATTAAATCTAAATTTTCCTTTTTAATTTTTTTAATCATATCAATTATTTGTGATGGGTTATGAGTATTATCAGCATCCATAGTAACTAAAAAATCACTATCTTGGGCCTTATCAATAACTTTTTTAAATATTGAATTTACTGCTGCTCCTAAACCTAAATTTTTATTATGATAAACTGCTTTTATAAAACTATATTTATCACAGAATTCTTCTATTATCTTTTTAGTATCATCAGTACTTCCATCATCTACTACAATTACTTCTAAATTCTCATAAATATTATTTTTAAAATCAATAAGCTTTGAAAAAAGCTCAGGAAGAGATTTTTCTTCATTATATGCTGGAAGGCCTATAAATATTTTATAATCCATAAACATCCTTCTTTCTAAGGATAAGTCTTTTATAGAAGCTAAAATAATCATCCATTATCTTTTCTTTATACATATTATGAGCATAATTATTTTTTTTATGAATTTATAAACCTCTATAATTTAAATAATTAAAGCTTTTCACTTAAGCAGTATTTTTCAAATAAAAAAGTATCCTATTGGATACTCTAATATTTATATTCTTCTCCTTATTTCTATATTAATCAGCAGATCATGTATCCTTTCAAAAATAAGGCCTGCTGCAAACCATGCTGGTGCATAATCCAAACGGATAAATCCATTTATTGAAAAAGTATTTTCACCATAATCCCATGGACAATTTCCTATAATACTTTCTAGAGTCCAACCGGCTAAATATTCTATTACAAAGATTAAAAGAGTATAAACACCTCCTCTTACAATGACCGGCCACTCTCTAATTTTGTTGTGAATAGGCTCAAATAGAATCGCTAGACCATAAATTGGAAACATCCAGATATATGTCCTTGCGTTAAGATTTATATCTCCACTTAACATAGAACCAATACCTGTCCATATAATTTCCATACACCATCCAGCTAATCCGTATATAATAAATCTTCCCATCATAAACATTATTCTATGTTATATCCAAATTAAATATTTATAATTATCCAGTTCCCAAATATTCACAAATAATATTATATTATTTTATCTATAACTATTAAGTTTTATAAAAGAAAAAGGAATTCTATGTATTTATAACTTAATACGTAGAATTCCTTTCTTATTATCTTCTTTTATTTAATTCCTTGCATAAATCTTCCCACTTAACTCCTGTTTGCACCATTACAACCATCATATGATATAATAAATCAGACATTTCATATACTATTTCTTCTTTATCATTATTTTTAGATGCAATAATGACTTCTGCTGTTTCTTCTCCTACCTTTTTTAGCATCTTATCTATACCCTTGTCAAACAGGTAATTTGTATAAGAGCCTTCTTTAGGATTTTTTCTTCTGTCTTCAATGACTTCATAAACCTGCTGTAATACATGAAATGACTCATCATTTATAAGTTTTTCATCTTTATCAACTAAACGGCTGCCGTCAAATAAACGATAAAAACATGAATAATTACCAGTATGACAAGCATTTCCTTCTTGCTCAACTAAAATCAAAATAGCATCCAAATCACAGTCAAAGGAAATTTCTTTAACTTTTTGATAATGCCCTGATGTTTCACCCTTAAGCCATAATTTTTGTCTGCTTCTACTATAATAATGAACTTTACCCGTTTCTATAGTTTTTTCTAGTGCTTCTTTATTCATATAAGCCATCATTAGTACTTCTTTTGTCTTTACATCCTGTGCAATTGCAGGAATCAAGTTTTGTGAATCAAATTTTATATTAGTCATTAAATCCATTGTACTTCCCCCATTTATTTATTATCTTTTTATAATTAAAGCTTTACTGGTACATTTTTTTCCTTAAGATAATTTTTTAATTCTTTTATTTCCAACTCACGAAAATGAAATAATGAAGCTGCCAGAGCTCCATCAGCACCAGCCTTAGTTAATGCTTCATAAAAATCCTCCATCTTTCCAGCACCACCAGAAGCTATTACAGGAATAGAAACCGCATCTGATACAGCTTTTGTAAGCTCAATATCATAACCTGCTTTTGTCCCGTCAAAGTCCATACTAGTTAGCAGTATTTCTCCTGCACCTCTTTTTTCTACTTCTTTTGCCCAAGATATCGCGTCCATACCAGTATTTTGCTGGCCACCGCTTATATAGACCTCCCAGGCATTTTCTTTTTCTTTTTTCTTAGCATCTATAGCAATTACAATAGCTTCTCTTCCAAACTCTTTTGCTGCTTGATTAATCAGTTCCGGATTCCTAAATGCAGCAGAACCAATAGATACTTTATTTGCCCCAGCATCAAGGATTCTTCTGATATCTTCAAGGCTTTTTATTCCTCCACCTACTGTAAAAGGAATAGAAAGCTGTTTTGCAGTTTTTTTAACAACATCAACCATGGTATCTCTTCCTTCTGAAGTCGCAGTTATATCTAAAAATACTAGCTCATCTGCCATGGCTTTATTATAATAAGAAGCAATTTCAACTGGGTCTCCAGCATCAACTAAGTTAACGAAATTAACTCCCTTTACTACTCTTCCTTTATTAACGTCTAAACAAGGAATAATCCTTTTATACTGCATTTTAATAACCTCCCTCAAATAGGCGTATTGCTTCTTTTAAATCTATAGCTCCCTGATATAGGGCTTTCCCAATGATTACCCCCTCAGCATTTATCTTGCTTACTTTTTCTAAATCTTCCAGACTTGCTACTCCGCCCGAAGCAACAATATCCATTCCTGTTTCATCTATTAATTCTTTTGTAGCCTTAATATTTACTCCGGTAAGCATTCCGTCTTTTGAAATATCAGTATATATAATAGTTTTTACTCCTATTTCTTTCATTTTTAAAGCTAAATCAATTGCAGATAAGGAACTGACTTCTTCCCAACCTTCTACTGCTACTTTTGAGTCTTTTGCATCAATGCCTACAACGATTTTATCAGGACCAAATAAATCTATAGCTTCTTTAACTAAATCAGGATTCTTAACAGCTGCTGTTCCAATTATAACCCTACTAACACCTAGAGAGAGTCTTTCTTTGATACTTTCAATATTTCTAATTCCACCTCCAGTTTGTATAGGGATATTTACAGTTTTAACTATTTCTTTTATCACTTCCTTATTAGCCTGTTTGCCCTTTATAGCCCCATCTAAATCTACCAGATGAATAAAAGAAGCCCCTGCATTAAACCATTCTTTAGCTACTTCAACAGGATTGTCATTATATATAGTGACTTTATCAAAACGTCCTTGGGATAGCCTTACGCATTTCCCGTCTTTTATATCAATTGCTGGATAAATTCTCATTTTAAATCCTCCAAGTTATAAATTATTGAATTAAACTTCAAGCATACCTTTAGTTGAAAGAACCCCTTCAATTCTTGAATCAATTTGTATTGCTTCGTCAAGGGCTTTTCCAAATGCTTTAAATATAGCTTCAATAATATGATGATTATTAAAGCCACTTAAAACTTTAATATGTAAATTAATTCCTCCATTTATAGATAAAGCCCTAAAAAATTCTTCTACCATTTCAGTATCCATATCCCCTAGCTTTTCAACAGTAAATTTAGCATCAAAAACAAAGTAAGGTCTGCCAGATAAATCAATAGCACATAAAACCAAAGCGTCATCCATAGGTAAAATTGCAGAACCATAACGCTTTATTCCTTTTTTATCCCCTAATGCTTTAGTAATAGCCTGTCCAAGAACAATACCAGTATCTTCTATGGTATGATGGCAATCTACTTCTAAGTCACCTTTAACGTCAATATCCAAGTCTATAAAACCATGTTTTGATACATGACTAAGCATGTGATCAAAAAAGCCTATTCCTGTTTTTATATTGTATTTTCCCAAGCCATTCAAATCAATAGCAAGCTTGATGTCGGTTTCGTTTGTTTTTCTTTGAATTTGAGCTTTTCTTTCAAGCATTTTAATTCCCCTTTACCCTTTATTTGTTATCTTGAAATCTTACTCTTACTGAATTAGCATGGCCTGTAAATTCTTCTGCTTCTGCAAATCTAATAATATCGTCAGCTAATTCTTTTAAGGCATCTTCCGGAAAATAAATAACACTAGATTTTTTAGTAAAATCCTCTATGTTAAGTGGAGAGAAAAATTTTGCTGTTCCACTTGTTGGAAGAACGTGGTTAGGTCCTGCCATGTAATCACCTAAAGGCTCCGGTGAATAATGGCCTAAAAATATTGCTCCTGCATTTTTTATCTTTGGAAGTAAGGACAAAGCTTCTTTTGTACATACTTCCAAGTGTTCTGGTGCAATTTGATTAGTTATTTCTATTGCTTCTTCCATATTATTAACTATGACAATAGCTCCATAATTTTCTAATGATTTTTCTATAATTGCTTTTCTTGAAAGAAGCTCAGTTTGACGAGCTAATTCATCTTTAACTTTATATGCTAAATCTCTACTTACGGTTACAAGAATAGATGACGCCAACTCATCATGCTCTGCCTGAGATAATAAGTCAGCAGCTACAAATACGGGATTTGCAGTTTCATCTGCTAGTACAAGTATTTCACTAGGTCCTGCTATAGAATCTATACTTACATAACCAAAAACTATTCTTTTAGCTAAAGTCACATAAATATTTCCCGGTCCTACAATTTTATCAACCTTTGGTATGCTTTCTGTACCAAAAGCTAATGCTGCTATGGCTTGGGCTCCACCTACTTTATAAATTTCGGTAACCCCTGCAATTTTTGCAGCTACTAATACTCCTGGATTTATACTTCCATCTTTTTGAGGAGGTGTAACCATTACTATTCTTTTAACACCAGCTACTTTTGCTGGAATAACATTCATAAGAACCGATGAAGGATAAGCCGCCTTACCTCCTGGAACATATACCCCTGCACTTTCCATAGCTCTTGTCATTTGACCTAGAATAGTTCCATCTTCATTAGGACTAATCCAACTATTTCGTTTTTGCTTTTCATGGAACAAACGGATTCTCTCTTCAGCTTTCTGCATAGATTCTATTAAATCTGAATCCAGTTTTTTATAAGCTAAATTAATTTCTTCTTCTGTAACTTTAAGATTTTTACTTGTAAGTAATACATTGTCAAACTTTTTAGTATATTCAAATAGTGCTTCATCTTTTCTTTCCTTAACGTCTTTAACAATATCTTCAACAGCACTTTGAACATCTTTAAAATCTAATTGAGATCTATTTAATAATTCATTTATTAATTCTTTAGCTTTATAATCTTGATTATCAATTATCCGTATCACTTATACCACCTCTATTCATTATTGATTATTTTATTCATTTTATCAATTAAATCTGTAATTCTATTATATTCGATTTTCATACTTACACGGTTTACAACCATCCTTGCTGAAATAGGACATATTTCTTCTAATACTACTAAACCGTTTTCTTTTAAGGTGCTTCCTGTTTCAACAATATCAACGATGACTTCTGAAAGTCCTACAATAGGTGCTAACTCCACAGAACCGTTTAATTTAATTATTTCTATGGTCTGCTTTTTATTATAATAAAAATACTCCTTAGCAATATTGGGATATTTAGTAGCAACCCTAAAGTTTTGACCACTTTTTAGAGTATCTTTCATTTCTTCTGGACCAGCTACAACCATGCGGCATTTCCCAAAGCCTAAATTGAGCACTTCATATAGATTTCTTTTTTCTTCTAACAAGGTATCTTTCCCAACAACACCTATGTCTGCTACTCCATATTCTACATAGGTAGGTACATCAGATGCTTTTGACAGAAAGAATTTTAATTTTAAATCTTCGTTTGTAAAGATTAATTTTCTTGATTTTTCCTTCATTTCATCACAGCTAAAACCAATGGATTCTAATAATTCCATTGTTTTTTCTGCTAATCTTCCTTTTGCAAGAGCAAATGTTAAATATCTCAATTTTCTTCTCTCCCCTCAGATCCTTCAAGTAACAAATCTACTGTAGTTTTTACTGTATTATTTGTTCTTAAATTAATAAGTTCAATGTTTTTATTATCTACAAAATACAAAATTCCATCTATATTTTTAGCTTTAGCATACTCTTTATTAGCTTCAATATCCCCATCTAATAAACTATTTTCTATATACATTCCTTCTCTTCTAAGTATGTCTGCTGTCATTAATGCCTGCTTTCTTCCCTCTTTATTATAAACTAATAAAGTATCTACTTTCCAAACAGGTATCTCTATTTTTTGCCTATTAATTGCATTAATTAACTGGTCAGTCATAATACCAAAGCCTACTGCAGGACAGTCATGGCCAAATTCTCCAAGAAGTTTATCATAACGACCTCCATCTAAAATTGAAGATCCAGTTCCAAAAGTATAGCCTCTAAAAATAATGCCAGTGTAATAGTTAATCCGATTAACCATTCCAAGATCAAAGGACACATACTTTTCTATTCCATAATCACATAAGAAAGAATAAACATTTTCTAGCTTTTCTAGAGCTTTCTTTGCTCTAATATTTTCAGTTCTAGCTTTTGTTTTTTCTATAATATCAATTTGACCACAAAGTTTTGGTATATCTAAAAATAACTCTTTTAGATTTGAATTTAGTTGAAATTGTTCAACAAATTCTTCAACACCTATAAAGTCCTTATTTTCTATCAATTGCCTTAATTCTTCACCTTCTTCTTCATTTAAACCTGCTTCTTGAAGTATACCTTTAAAAAACTCTACCTGACCTAAATCAATTTGAAAATCATTAAGGCCTGCTGCTAATAAACTATTAATAGCTAAAGCTATAACTTCTCCATCAGCTTCATCAGAATTAATTCCTAAAAGTTCTACCCCAGCTTGGGAAAACTCTCTAGTTTTGCCTTGAAGACTTTCGTTATAGCGAAATGCATTTCCAAAATAACAAAGTCTAATAGGCTTTTTTTCTTCTTTAAAAGCTGTCGCTCCTATCCTTGCAATAGGAGGAGTCATATCAGGCCTTAAAGCTAAAATATCTCCTTCTCTATCAGAAAATTTATAAATATGTTTTTGATGTATATCTCCCTTTTTTTCTAGAAAAACATCATAATATTCAAAGGTAGGAGTTTCAACATTATAATAACCATATCTATTTAAAACACATTCAATTCTTTTTTCAATTTCTTTCTTTTTGGCACATTCTTCTGGAAGTAAATCTCTTACCCCTTCAGGAGTATGAAGTTTGTAATTCATAATTCCCCGCTCCTTTATCTTTGTAATACTTTAACGTTGTAAAGTTATAAATTGATGAATTGTTATTATTATATTAATAATCTTATGCTTTGTCAATTTATTATTATAAAAAAAAGATATATAGGATTATCCCATATATCTTTTAGTTAACTTTAATAATTTTATCTTTATCATTAATAATTATATTAAATCCATTATCCCTTGCTAATTTACTTAATAAATAATAAGTAGAGTCGTTTATTTTAATACTGTCTATCTCTTCTAAATTAAGGTTTTTTATATTCCACTCATATTCTAATACTTTATCAGAAATAAAAAATTCATTATCCTTTTTATAAATAGGATAATAACTAACAAACCAATAGTGTGCTTTTTGACCATGATTTTGTGTATCAAGAGAGTCAGTAAAATATTCATTATTTACAACTGATATATATGATTCTAGTAAATTTTTATGAGCAGTTATTTTAAAATTATCATAGCCCATTTCTTCTGGGGCTACTTCAATATTATCAAAATCCATATAATTTACTGTTTTAATTTGTGGATAATAAATCTTTATTTTTTTATAGAAATCCTCTATTTTTTTGGCAGCTTCATCTACATAATAACCATGATTTTGTTTTGAGTAATGAGATATGCCTAATTGAGATATCATAATAGGTTTTTTATCTTGAAATAAAAAATAAAAGAAATCTATCTCATTAAAAATATCTTTATTATCTATAACATCATCTTTATTTTCTACATCTAGCATATCGTAAAGATTAATAGCTACCCAGTCGACAAAATCATCCCCAGGGTAATATGGCATAGAATCTTTTATATTTTTGTAATTAACACTCCATACAAAAGCAACATTAGGTGCGTATTTATTAAAAATATTTCTTGCTTTATTAAAAAACTCCTTATATTCTTTGGAGTTTCCATATTGCTGAGGATCAGGATAAAATTCTACAAAGATAGGAATATAATACTCCCCAAATGCCCTAGCCGTTTCTTCAAGAAGAAAATCCTGATAAGGATAATCTATGGAAGGTGGCTGAACTATTATAAAAGGGGTTTTCATTTTTGCAGTACATTCTAATACCCATTCTATTGGAAAAGGTTTACCTAATTTTAAATTTCTTAAGTATATGCCGTGACTTTTTTTCGTAATTTCTTCAAAGTTATCTATTTCAAAATTTAAATCTGGATTAGATAAAATATATGCACCTATATAACAATTATTAGGGGGCTCGTATAATTCTAAACTCTTCTCTTTATTAATAAACAATTTGTAATTAGTTTTTTCGTATAAATACTCATTTAAGGTTAATTTATCTTCTTGATTGTAAGTAGCTTGCTGCATATCCTTTTGTGACATTTGACAAGCAGTAATTATAAAGCAAAAAAATATCATATGAATAATTAGTCTTTTCACAGAAATCCCTTCCTTCATATGATATTTTTGCCACATTATTTTCAATTATTCATGATTCTAATCATTTTTATAATTTAATAAATATGTATTCAATGTTTCAAGATAATGTATAAAAGCACCCTCTTTACTATAAACCTCTAAATCCTTAGGAAAAGCATCGTAAGGAATAGATTTTCTACCTCCTTTTAGAGAATTGTCCCAAAATTCTTTTAATATATCAAAAGGAAGCATATGGTATGTATCATATGCAAGAAAATAAACCAGTAAAAAAGAAATTCCCCCTTGTTTTTGAAAGTCCTCCATAAAACTTATTTGATGAGGATGAATATTGTTTATTGGCAGGCTTTTTCTTGTTGTTTCTTTAGCATCAAAACAAACAGGAATACTTTGTACCACTCCTATATAGTCTACGGTACTTTTTTGTTCAAAATAAGCTAAACTAATAGTCCTATTTGCATGATTTATTTCTACAGGCTTAATGGGGGTAGGTATTTTTTGAATAAGAGCTAAGCCCTTTGACCTATATGTGTCATTTGAATAATTAATAAGTTCTTCAAAAGTACTTCCTCTTAATCCTCTAGTATTCCAATATCCCATAATATCCTCCGTGTTTTTATTTATATATTACCATAAAAAAGCTTAGGTAAATCCATTAAAATAATAATAAATCAATAAAAAAGCTATATTGGTTGAGTAATTTATCAAAATGTATTATACTATATTTTGTAAGGGGGAATCTGTAATGAAAGACATAAAATGGAACAAGGTGTTTTCTGACTTTTTTAATAAATATATCGAATACTTACGAATGCCATTAGAAGAACAGGCTCAATACTTAGAAAACAAAAAAAAATATAGACTGGCAAGAAGAAAGTATATTCGTCTAAAAAACTATAAAAAAGTTATTGAATTAAGCCGATTAATTGCTGATTATAAAAGTTTATTTATTTATCAGGTAAAAGATAATCAAATTTATGAAGCAATGCAAACAGCAGAATTATATGAATTATATAAGTTAGGTGCTCCTCTTTGTGAAAAGCAAGGAGCAATTATTAAAGCTGCCCATATGTACTCCAAATTTGATTATATTAAAGCAGCTTCTTTGTACAAGCAAGAAAAGATTTGGGATAAAGCAGCAGACTGTTACTTAAAATCAAATCAATGGATTAGGGCCATAGACTGTTTAGAAGAAATAAAATCAATAGAAAAATACAAAGAAATATATGAAAAAATCGAAAAAATTGGTGAGAAATTAATAGAAAAACAAAACTATGTAGAAGCTATTAAACTTTATGTTAGAATAAACTCCTTAGAAAAAGCTTTAGAATTAACTAAAAAAATAAACGATAAGAAAACAGCTTTAATGCTTTATGAAAAATTAGCAGAAGATGCATTAAATAATAAAGATTTCACTAAAGCTTCTTTGTACTTTGAAATGTATGACTCCTCTAAAGCTTTTAAACTATATCTTCAAAACAACGATATTTCAAATGCTGCACGCCTTCTTCTAGAACAAGAAAAATGGGAAGAAGCTATTCATCTTTTTCTTAAAAATGAAATGGAAGATAAAGCAATAGAAATTGCTCAAGAAAAAAACAATTATCAAATATTACTTGATTATTATAAAAGCAATAAAAACTATGATAAAGTCTCTTGGATATATGATGTTAGCCATAAAGCTGAAGAAGCCATAGAATATTTTAAAAGTGAAAATCAAACTGATTATCTAATATACTTTGCTAAACAATTAACTGCAGCAAAAACTGCAGAAATCTTAAAAGAAATTGGCAATTATGAACAAGCCGCCCATTACTACTTGTTAGATGATAATAAGGAAGAATGCACAAATTGCCTTAAATTAGCAGGAAAAAGCCCTAAAGAAATACAAGATTATTTGTTTATTAAAAACTACCCAGCCTAATTAATCAAAGATTTATAATCCAACTTTTCTTTGATGCATATTTTTTCATATAGCCTTGGAAAGTCAGCTTGAAAAGAAAGATTATTAAGATATTCTAAGGGCTTAACTGTATCTTCTATTTTTATCTTGTATCCATGTAAAAACTGATGTTTTAAATTGTATTTTTCTCTAAAATATTTGTTTATTTTGTCGTCACCGTATTTTAAATCTCCAATTAAAGGATGATTTATACTTGAAAGATGAGCTCGTATTTGATGAGACCTGCCTGTTATAATCTCAATTTCTAAAAGAGTAAATTTCCCATTATTATATAAAGGCTTATAATGGGTCTCTATATATTTACTAGCTTCTTGATATTCATTATAAATTTTGACTTCATTAGTTCTTGTGTTTTTATTATGGTAACCTTTTAAAACACCTGAACTTTTAACAATTCCTTTAACTATTCCAATATAATATTTTTTAATTTTGTTTTCTTTAAGCATTTGATTTATCCCTTGAACTGCCCCCAGGGTTTTACCCACAATAACAATACCACTGGTATTTCTATCTAATCTATTGCATATAGCTGGTGTAAAAGCCTTTGATCTATTAGGATCATATTCTCCTTTTTCTACTAAGTAAAATAATAGTTCGTCCATTAAAGTATCCATATTCTTATGCTGGCTACCATGGACTATTATCCCTAAGGGCTTATTACATATTAAAATATTTTCATCTTCATAAATAATAGAAAAGCTTTGTTTAGTTTCTTTTACTTGCTTTTCTTTTTGAAAATTACTAATGGTTTCATCAGTCAAATATAGTTGGACACTATCCCCACAAGCTAACTTTTCATTCCCATAAGCCTTTTTACCATTATATTTAATCCTCTTTTTCCTAAGCATTTTATAAATAAAAGATTTAGGGCTTTGATTCATATATTTCATTAAAAATTTATCCAACCTTTGATTTGCTTCATTTTCACTTATAATAATTTCTTTCATAAGTTCACCTATTCTTTTTATTTGTTTACTTATATTATAACAAAATTCATAAAAAGTCACCCAAAAAAAGCATTAACTTTGCTTCATGTTGCCTTAAATTTTTGTCTACCCATAGCTATTTAGGTTGTTGCATCAAAGCCAGTAAGGAACATATTAAAGTCCTCTTCAGGTAACAATCCATCTGGCTCCTCCTCATTTGCACTAAAAATGAAAATAGTTGCAATGGTAAGATAAAGATTTATTATTTCTAAAAAAAGGCATAGTCGTAAATTTACGACTATGCCTTTTTTAAGAATAACAAATCTCAGTTTGACCACTCCAAAAGGGTACTATTTATATTTATATAATATTAGTAGTCTATACTTACCATATTCGTATCAGGATCCCAAGTAACTGTATATCCAATCTTTTCTATTTCTCTTAATTTAACAAAGGAAGTATCTTCTATTATTTTTGCATCTAGATATATAAAAGCATTTTCATATGCATTTACATAGGGTTGTTTTCTTTGATTATCCCATTTAATATCTTCTCCTAATAATTCGCCAACTGCTCTTAAAGGCAAATAGGAAGAACCATCAATAACTTTTACATCTACAACATTTTCACCGAAACCTGAAACTGTATATCCTGTGTCTAAATCAATCATTACTCCCTGATTAAAATTATATTGGGGGTAATTAGTACCATAAATATCTTCAGTTAATTCCTTTATAGAAATTACATTTTCTGTAGGTGCTTCAACTGAAAAAGCATCAATTGCATAATAACCATTTTTTATACTTAGTGTTGCTTTAAATAAATTTTTATTAGTATCTGGGTCTTTATATTCAACTAATACATTAAGATTTCCAACATACTTATTATCAGATGTCTTTTCAAAACTATAGTCAATTTTACTATTTCCAAATAGACGTTTTACTTCTTCTTTAGTTAAATCCAAAGAATCATTTATTTCTTTTTTATACTCTTCTTTATTTGAACTAATATCAGTAACCATTTCATTAATACCATTCATTAAATCATTTACAGTTATACCATTTGTAATAAGCGCTTGTTTTTCAGATTCACTTAAAACACTTAACGAAGCCTTAGAATAAGCTTCTATTTTTTCAATATTATCTATAGTATAATTAATTAATGAAGCAATAACAGCTACAGTTTCTTCAGCATTAACAGACAAGGAATATTTGTTATTACCATTTTCTTTTACTATTCCCATTTCATAATCTTTATATACTTCAAATACTGTATCTCCTATAATATCCATGCCTGCTTGATTTTTTACCTTATAACTTTTCATATCAAAGTAAACAGAAGCCATTTGTTCTGCTAATTCATAGTTACCATAACTAGCAGAAAGGATTTCAACAAAGTCATCTCTGCTAAAACTTATGTATTTAACATCTCCAAAGCTTTCAAAAGGATTTTCGTATGATTCGTCTCCTGCAATCGTATTAACAAAATTTAATAAATCATCAATTTTAACATAAATTGTTTCTCCATTACTTTTTAAAGTTACTATAGGCGTAACTTTATTATCCTTCTTATCTTTTATGTAATAACTACCATCTACTAATGAATTATTAATATCAATCTTTATTTCATATAAAAAGCTGTACTTGTCTAAAAATGATATAAATTCATCTAATAAAGCATCTTCATAATCGATGCTACATTCAACTTCACCCATTGCTACATATCTTTCTAAACTATTAGCTTCTTTTGCTAAATTATACAAAGCTATTTCCTCACTACTACAACCTGATAGAAACGATATTGTCATAGTTAATACTAATAACAATGAAAAAGCTTTTTTAAAATTCATATTTATTCCTCCATTCATAGATTTGAATTTATAAAATATTGCCATAATATAATAACATATCCAACTGTGCTAAACAAGGTAAAAACTATTAAGTCTTTGTTACATATTATTCTATAGCTGAACTTTTTAAATAATTAAGCATTTCTTCCTGAACTTTATGATTTTTTATTTGATGATTACTCCACTTCTCTATATATTCGTCCAGGTTATTTTCTTCTATTTTTATGAACTTAACCTTTTCCTCTAATCCTTTATTATTTGCAATACGTTTCATAGTATCAATATTTTTTTTAGAATTTTTAGAAGCCTCATCATATAAACAAATAACGTCCTTATCAGTAATTATTATATGATTAATAACTGTCATTCCTATTTGGTCTCCTAATAAGGCACTATTCCAAACAATAAAGTCTTCTGGTAGATTCCTAAGAGCAGTTGCAATAGCTTCATTACCATCTTTAAAATTAATAATTGAAAAAAACTGAACTCCATATTGGGCAATAACTAGAGTAAATAATGCTGCAATTACAGTAAATAAGTTTTTATTGGTCTTTGTAATCATTATCCCAATTAAAAAAATAATCATCATGATACTAAAGTAAATAATAGTATATTTAAAATACTTTTTCTTTCTTTTCTTAATATAATCTGCTTCTTGTATTACTTTTGCCATTACATTCTTCCTTTCGTAAAATCAGTCAAGTTAATAAATAAAAAGTCTTTATTAAGGAATATAGATTGATTATATAATTATCCTTTATTTTAGTTTATCAAAGAATCTCATAAAATAAAAGTGTGCATAAGCACACTTTTATTATTTAAAAACATCAATTGTTGAATCAAATAAATCTGAATTTTCTTTAATGACCTCTTTATTTCCCATTACGCATATTAAGTTTTCTGACACAACTTTATCTATCATTTCAGCATATTTCTTTAAATCTTCAACTTTAGTATTTAATATTTCATCTCTTTCTTTTTGAATATCTTCCTGAGATATTTGACTAATATAAAGAGATACAGCCTTTTCTCCCTTCATTGACGGAGTTAAAGGATAATCATACCTGCTAATTGTACCAATAATGTATTTTGTCATATCTCTTTTGCTTGCATCAAATTCTTGAATAAACTTTGCCGTATCATTATATACTTCCAAGGTTTTCTTTAAATTTGGGTCCCTATAAGAAGCAAAATATATATTTCCTGTCCTTGATACATTAAAAAATGATCCATAAGCTCCTCCTTGAACCCTTACTTTGTTCCATAGATAATCTAATCCTATAATTGTTTTGAGTACTTGCATACTTCCAGAATAAGAATATCCCAAAGGAAGAAAATTATAACCCATTGCCACATACTGAACATCACTTTGTGTCATTAATCCTTCATTTTTATTAGTAATGTCAAAAGAATACTTTTGTTTTGTAAGCTCTTTACTGTTTAATTTATCGGTTAATATATTAAGGTTACTTTGGAATTCCTTATAGTCTTTTTCTTCACTTGTTAAGCCTATTAATAAATTATTAATATTAAAAATTGAAGAAGCTGCTTTCTTTAAATTTGATATAATTTCATCCTTTTTAGTTTGAAAGTTTTCTTCTAAATCAACAATAAATTGATAAAAAGATAAGCCTTTTAGCAATTCATTATAAGCACCCTTTGGGGTAAAATATGATAAAAGACGTTCATAAGCCACAACATGCCCTTGAGAGTAAAGAGCCATTTCCATGCGAGATTTCATTTCTCTAATAATTTCTAATAAACGTTTTTCATCATCAAAATTAGTAAAACTAATAATTTCTGCAACAAGCTTAAAAAGTTCTGGAAGTTTTTTTGTTAGAGCTTTTGTTTTTAAGATAAATTTGCTTTCATAACCCTTGTCATTTCCATTTATACCAAAGCTATCCACATGAATAGTTATGCCTCCAGTATTAATATTAATTTCATTGGACAAGTCCCCATAATCATAATTTTTAGTGCTCATTTTACCAAGAATTCCCGCTAACATTCCTCCATATGGAATTAAATCTTGCTCGAGACATTTTAAATCAAAATAAAGATTTAAATAGCTAATTTTATTTGTAAAATGAGGATGAAAAAGTACCTTAATACCTTTTTCTTCTTTTTCAATTTGAACTAGTTTTTCAGCTTCTTTTTTTATGTCTTCTAAAGAAAGTATAGGTATTTTTTCAATATCTTTAGGGTCATCAGGTGTTATTTGCCTTTTTCTAAGATTTTCTGTTTCTTTAATCAAATTTGTTATTTCTTCCTTGGACAATTTAGCTTTATAAGCCGCTAATTTTTCTTTTGTTTTCCTTGTTTTTTCTTCTAAAAGACCTTTTTTAGGGCTTAAAATCAATAAAGAACTATGATTATTATTAAGTAAATATTTTTTAATTAAATCTTCAAAATATGGTAATTGGAAACTTTCTTTTATTTTATCAAGAGTTG
>JGI24712J26585_10000977_pt1 | contig 24569 bp, 32 predicted proteins | sample BioPla3DNA2_FD_26585 | JGI IMG/M metagenome (IMG submission 26585)
GCAACTATACCATCTATTTTCTCTGTACTTTTTTCTTTATCAGGTTTGATATTTCCTGCAGGGTCTGTCTTTACATACACATTATCCATCATCCACCTTAATACTGGATTACCACCATGGGCTATTCTCTTTTCAAGTGTTAACTTCATCAGTTCTTTAGTAGGTGGGCTCATATCTTTATAACCTTGTCCAAAAGGTATAACTGTAAAGCCCATATCATCTAAGTTTTGAGTCATTTGCACTGCTCCCCATCTATCGAATGCTATTTCTCTTATATTGTACTTTGTTCCTAATTCCTCTATAAAGTTCTCAATAAATCCATAATGAACTACATTACCTTCAGTGGTTTTAATATAACCTTGTTTCTCCCATACATCATAAGGAACATGATCCCTTCTTACCCTTAACCTTAAATTTTCCTCAGGTATCCAAAAGTAAGGAAGTACAATATATTTATCATCTTCATCCAGAGGAGGGAAAACAAGTACAAAGGCAGTTATATCTATAGAGCTTGAAAGGTCTAAACCGCCATAACATTCCCTACCTATTAACTCATCAGAGTCTACTTTGAAATTACATTCATCCCATTTATCCATCTGCATCCATCTAGTAGATTGTTTCACCCATTGATTAAGTCTTAGCTGTCTAAATAAGTTCTCCTCTGCTGGATTTTCTTTTGCATTATTAAAGGCAATTCTTACTTTTTCTATATCTATTGTATGGTCTAAAGAGGGGTTAGCCTTATACCAATTTCTCTCATCTGTCCAATCATCGTCATCTTTTATTCCATAGATTACGGGATAAAATGTTGGATCAATTTTTCTTCCTTCTATAATATCTATTGCTTTTTGATGTACTTCATAACATATAGAGTTTCTATCTGTACCAGCAGTTGTAATAAGAAAAAACAAAGGCTGAAGCCTTGCATCACCACTTCCCTTAGTCATTACATCAAATAACTCTCTATTAGGCTGAGCATGGAGTTCATCAAATATTACTCCATGAACATTAAGTCCATGTTTTGTGTAAGCTTCAGCTGATAGTACCTGATAGAAACTATTAGTTGGCTTATAAACTAATCTTTTTACTGACATTATTGGCTTTATCCTCTTTTTTAGTGCTGGACATTGATCTACCATTTCTACAGCTACATCAAATACTATAGAAGCCTGCTGTCTATCGGCTGCACAACCATAGACTTCAGCACCCCATTCTCCATCTCCACAGGTTAAATATAAAGCAACTGCTGCAGCTAATTCAGATTTCCCATTCTTTTTAGGTATTTCAATATATGCTGTATTATATTGTCTATAGCCATTTTCTTTAACTGTGCCAAATATATCTTTAATAATTTTATCTTGCCAAGGTAGCAAATCAAAAGGTACACCTCTCCATTGGCCTTTGGTATGTTTTAGATTATTTATAAAGTTTACGGCATGTTTCGCTTTTCTCTCATCAAATATTTTAACCACCACCCTTTATAAGCAGTAGTTCCATTGGATCATCGTTTTCAACTGCTCCCTCAACTGAAATCCTGCTTCTTGATGATGGAGTAAGACCAAATTGTTCACAAAATTTATTCATAATCTTAAGGTAAGTTTGGGCTATCGATACCTGTGGCACCTGCTGCCAATAACCTGAAGGAGTTTTTACAATTGTTCCATGCTTAGATATAAATTCTTCAGCTTCCTTCCATCTAGCGTAAGCCTGGCAATATCCAGCAAAAGCAGCCATATCTATTTCTGTTAAAATTCCTAAATGCTCTAATTGTTTAGATAGTCTCTTCCATTCCTTCTTTGCTTCAGGCTCAAGCCATGATGGACATCTTGGTGCTTTCTTTTCAGGTTTAGGTTCATTATTGTTTAATGGTCTTTTTCCTGGATTCCCTTCAAGTTCCTTTATTGCTGTAGGTTTAGGTTTTCTTCCTCTCTGTGTCATAGGTATCACCTCCAATCAAAAAGAGCCCTTTCAGGCTCCTAAAGTTGTTAACAGAATTCTATTTTTTCTTATCTTTAAAACCAATTCCCTTAAAGTTATAATTTCCTTTCCGTACTTCTTCAATTTCTCTATCTCTTGCCTTATTGTAATCCTTATGTTTAGTTTCTTCATCTTTACATTTCATACAAATACAATCCTCATTAAACATGGACATTATTCTTCCATCTTGTAAATCCTTTCCACATCTATCACAATTTTTCTTAGTAAAAAATTTATCCATATAAACACTTCCTTTGCAGTTTTCAATGGGGTTATTGTACTAAGACCCCTTTTAAAATCCCTTACATGGGAGACTGTGGCCTTGACTTTCGTTGTTTTTGCTAATACCAAGAGCTTCTTTGAGATATTTCAAATCAAAACCAAACTCTCTATAACCCTCTTTTACAGCAGCTAAATAATTCTTGCTTGGCATATTTAAGCTAATTCTATCTTTAATTTTATCCGTCATAATATAAACCATTGCCTTTACTAATTCACCACTATCAAGTTCTACTTCTACATCTTCTTTGTAGTAAAAACTTGGATAACCTTCATATCTATCAAGTGCTACTTCATCGCTAGGTTTTATTTCCCAAATAACTACTGGTACTTCTGAATTCTTTTTTGACTCTATAGTTAAATAGGCATTGTTTTTACTTCCTCTAAAAAGTAATCTATACCTTTTCAATTTTCCTTTCCCGTATACTTTAGCTGTAGGACAGCGATAACTCATTTGCTTTAAATTCAGATTAGAACCATAAGCTACATATAACCTTTTTTTCATTATTTCTCATCCTCTCTCTCGCCACAGTTTCCCTTGTGTTGGCTTTGTCTTAGGCCCTTGGACCTACCTACCACCTTAAGATGGGTCTCCCCCTCGGTGGTTTAACTATGCGGATTCCTGAAATCTCCAAGCTGCAGAACCTTCTAGGTGTTTGCAAAGATGTTCTCTTGGGTTCTTAAATTCTTCTCCAATGAATCCAATTCTGTTAAGCCATGTTCTCATTGCAAATTTTGGATTTTCAATCTGTGGTTTTTTGCTACTAGCACTTTTTTGTGTTAATGCTTGATTGTTCATAGCTAAGCACAAAAGAATGTAAGTCCTTATTTTCCCTGCGTGAAGTGTTCCGTTAAATCCCCTAAGTTCTACTGTTCCTACTCCATTAAAAAAGCTGTGTAGGTTTAGAAAGTGGTACCTGCTTTCATGGTAATGTCTTCTTCTATTTGAATAATAGCCTTCATACCAGATTTCCTCAATTTCTTCAAATGTTCTTGGCTTTTTCTTGTTCATACTTTCTACTAGCCTTTTGTCCATTTTCTTGCAGTACTTCATTCTTTCTCTTTCTATTTGAAGGCTATCGTAAAGTAAATCATTTCTTGAGTAAATTATGTTTATAAAGTTTCTAAGGCTTCTTGGAGAATGGTCATTTCCATTTAGGTGAATGTGTATCCCTGTACGGTTTTGCTTTTCTGAAAATGCTCCAGTCTTTCTTAAGACTCTTACAATCTCTTGAAGAATTTTTATATCTTGCTCATAGGTCAAGATTGGACTTACTAGTTCTACGCTATATTCTCTTCCTGCTGGAACTTTCTGTCCATTCACTTTTCTTTGGGTAATTATGCTTCCGTCATATACTACTTCCCAAACCCTTCCATCTGGTGAGGTTACTTTGTAATCTGCACCATTCTTTTCCATTCTACCTTCTAAATATTCAGCTATAACTTTTGCTGCCTTCTGCCTTGTAATTCCTGTAAATTCAATTTCAATCCCAAAGTTCTTCGAAAGCATTTATTTTCCTCCTTTTGGTGTGTTTTTCGTTACATACATATATCACTCTAAAGGAGATAAATAGCAAGTACTATTTTTTAAATAAACACAGTATTTTACAGTACTTCAACATATTCAGATATAATTGCTAAAGCTTCAATATAGCTTCTAGAATTAATGATTCTCTCTATCATTTCCTTTGCTTCTTCCTCCATACCTGTTTCTTTTAAAGTTTTAGAAGCAATACTCATTAAGTTAAAAATATTTCCATCCTCTCCGATTAACTTGCATTTAGGCTTCATAACCTTCACCTGGCTTTCTAAAGGCTCCATTTCCACTTAAGTTTTGAAGCAATAATTTTCTAGTACTTTTATACTCATTACCTGTCATTCCAAGTCTTATGAGCCATGTTCTAAAAGCATATTTTTCATTATCTGTATTAATTGGCTTTGCTGATGCATACTTAAGCTGCTTAGCTGTGTTATTTAATAGGCTAAAGAACTTTGCAATTTCACCTATTTCTTCAGGTACTAATCCTTGTTTCTTTATAATAAAAGTTATTGTATCCTCATTAAAACTTATTCCTTTGCAGTTTTCTCTCCCTAGTTCTTCCAGGATATATAAGAAGTCTTTTGTAGTTTCAAAATCAATATTATTTATTGCACTTATAAAGTATTCTTCTACAAAATTATCCTCAACTCCAAGTGCTTTTTTAATTAAAAATTGTCTACTATAAATCATGTTCACTAGGTTTTTCAAAGTTGACCCAGTATGATCTTTCATTGGTAAGGCGATCTCTAAGTCAGTNGTTTCTAGATTATTGCTTATGATGGCTTCTAAATTCACTTCATCACCTGATTCGTTTATTATCTTCCCATCCCTACCAACAGTATAATCTCCAACTTGGTATGCGAAGCTTGGTGCTCCAAGGTACTTAGGTTTTATTCCTAGATACTCACCTAATCTTTTTACAATTTCTTTTCTTTCCATAAAAATCCCTCCAAGTAATGTAGTTAGTCTATATATCACTCAAAGAGATGTATTAAGCAAGTTATTTTTAAGATATGCTCGAGGGTTTATTCGAAAGAAAAATTAAAATGCCACACAGGGCAAACTGCGGGGCCATATTTTAGCTATATTTTATAACTTCACTATATTTTAGCTTTTTACCATCTCTAATTAAATAAATATCTTTATCAGTTCCAACTTGCTCTATATACCTTTTAATGATAACATCTGTGTATTTTTCATCTAATTCTATGCTATAGCAAATCCTGTTTGTTTGCTCACAGGCAATCAATGTAGACCCACTACCTCCAAAAGGATCTAGTACTATACAGTTACTCATACTACTATTTTGTATTGGATAAGCACATAAGGCTACTGGTTTCATTGTTGGATGAAGGTCATTTTTTGAAGGTCTATCAAAATTCCAAACAGTACTCTGCTTTCTATCAGAATACCATCTATGTCTTCCATCTTTCTTCCAACCAAATAATATGGGTTCGTGCCTCCATTGATATGGACTTCTTCCAAGCACTAAGCTTTGTTTAGCCCAAATGCATACTCCTGAAAGGTAAAATCCTGCATCTACAAAGGCTTTTCTAAAGTTTAATCCTTCAGTATCTGCATGAAACACATATATTGAAGCATCATTCTCCATCACATTATAAATATTAGTAAATGCTGCTAAGAGGAAATTATAAAATTCATCATCTTTCATATCATCATTCTGGATTTTACCTGCTTTTGCTTCATAAGCTACATTATATGGCGGATCAGTTACTGTTAAGTTCGCTTTCTTTCCATCCATTAGAAGTTTATATGTTTCTTCAGCAGTACTATCTCCACAGATTAATCTATGTCTCCCTAGCAACCATAAATCTCCCAATCTAGATATTGCAGGTTCTTTTAGAACTTCGTCAACATCAAAATCATCTTCTTTTACATCTTTATTATGAAGCTCACTAAAAAGTTCATCAAGTTCTGGTGGATCAAATCCAGTAAACTCTATATCAAAATTCGATTCTTTCAAATCATCGATTAAATCCTTTAGTAATTCAACATTCCACTCTCCACTAATCTTATTTAGAGCAATATTTAAAGCCTTTTCCTTAGTCTTATCGATTTCTATAACTACACAATCTACCTCAGTATAGCCTAAGTCTCTTAATACCTTTAATCTTTGGTGGCCACCTATTATTGTATTATCTGAGTTAATTATAATTGGATCTACATATCCAAATTCTGTAATACTGTTTTTTATCTTTTCATATTCTTTATCCCCTGGTTTTAAGTCTTTTCTAGGATTATATTTAGCAGGAATTAAATCACTTACATTTCTTTTCTCAAATCTCATCTACTTCACTCCAAAATCTATATTTTATGTAGCAATCATGGCTACAGAACTTTCTTTTCTTGTTTCCATAAACACTGAATTCTTTTCCACAATTTAGGCATGTATAGCTATAAATTGCAGTTTCTTTCTTATTTCTTTTATCTTGATTTTTCTTCCACCAAGTTCTCCGACACTCATCAGAGCAAAACTTTCGAGGTCTACCTTTATCCTTACTTTTCATGAGCTTTCCACAGTGAAGACATAGAAGATTCTTTTCTTTCATAACCTCTACGTTCATACTAACCACTTTGCCATTTCCAGTTAGATTGTTTCTTTTACAAAAGCTTCTAACAGAATCTCTTGTAAGCCCTAATACATTTGCTATGGCTTTATATCCTAAACCCTTCATTCTTAATTCATAAATCTTTTGTCTTTCATAATCTGTCATAGAAAATCACCTCGTTCCATTTTGCCTAATTGTTTCTTTAGATTCCTTAAAAATTAAGTAAATTTTATTTTTTAGACCCCTTTTTTGCATTATCTTTGTAATTAGTCTATATAAACATAAAAAGCTCGCAATCCTCGGGGTTATAAGGACTACAAGCTTTTTATGGAGTTTTTTACTTCGCAAATTTTGGCAAAATAAAAACCACTATCAAATGTAGTGGTTGCAATATTTAAGGATTTATTAAATTTAACTTCTACTACCCCACCCTATTTATTATGCGAAATTTTGTGTGTGAGGGGGCGGCGGTCTTGGAATGGCTTAGTTGTAGAGATTTGATACCCCCTACCTCATCTATAAGATTCATAACAAAGTATAGTAGCATTCTAATGGAATCTATTAAAGCACTATCATTTGATTCTTGATAATGAAGTCACTCAGCTTTCCCTTTAGTTTACTTCTTATAAACATCTCTCCATACTCTATATTCCTCAATATCATCATGGATCAAAGCATATACTGTAGCAATAACCGCCGCATCATCTAAAAAACCAATTCCTGGAACAACATCTGGTATGATATCAATTGGGCTAAGCAGATATATCAATGAACTTATTACTGCAATTATTGACCCAATTGGAATCTCTGTATATTCTTTATCTATATATGCTTTTACCAATGATATTAAAACCGGAACATCCGATAAGTACTTACCTGCAAAAGGAATTTTTGATAGTTTCCTCTCTAAACGTTCTAAAAAATTCTCCATTTTCTTTTTGTCTTTTAACAAATCTTCCGCTTCAGATTTATTTTTTTCAATTTGCTTTGAGATCTTTTCATCCTTTTGTAACTCTTCAATTTTTTCCCTAATATCCCGTTCTTCCATTTCAACCATCCTCCATTCTTTGTTCTTATATTATATATTATTTTCAAATTTATCACAATCATTTATACTTATATTCTTGATACCTGTCAACTGTCATAGTCTTTCTATCATGGCATTTCTTACATAAGGCTTGCCAGTTACTTTCATCCCAGAAGAGTTCTTTATCTACTCTATGTGGAATGATATGATCTACTACTGTGGCTTCAACTAATCTATCAACCTTAAGACATTCTACACATAAGGGGTTAGCATTTAGAAATCTTTTTCTAGATTTTCTCCATCTAGAATCATATCCTCTAGCATTAGCAGACTTTCTTTCATAAATATTTCTATGTTTTTTACAAAATCTATTCTCAGTTAGTTCAGGGCACCCTGGATGTTTACACGGTTTTAGTGGTTTCCTTGGCATTGTTATCATCTCCTAAATTTAGGCATAGAAAAAGCCCTTAAAGAAGCTAATCTTCTAGGGCTTTGCGAACACTGCGTTTCCTTGGATTCGAATCGATATAACCTTGGCATATTCTACAATGCTATAGTGTCTATACCTTTACATCTTATAATATACCACATTCACTAGGTGTCTTTCTATGTCTTTTAGTGTCCTATTTTAAAACCTCATCAATTTCTTTTAATGCTTTCCCATGAAGTTTTATTGTATATCTTGTATCATAACCTAGGTTTCTGGCTACTTCGTCCCAATCCTTAGCATTTATATATCTCATTTCTAGAATTAATTTATATCTAAAATCATCTAATTCATTTATAGTATTAAGAATTTCTTTCTTCAAATCAATCAATCTATCTATATCATCATTTATCTCATGGCTTAAATCTATAAGCTTAACAGTAGCATCTTCCATGGGACTAGTAGTTCCACTTCCTCCTGATACTCTTTCTTGTTCAAAATTTACAGTTACCTTCTCAGCTAAGGCTCTAATACTTTCTTGCTGCTCAATTTTATTATTTATGACTCTATCAAGCCATATAGCCTGAGATAAATATTCCTTTGCTTTCATAGGCTACACCTCCAGTTGCCCATCATAATAAAGTCTTATTATACTTTCCCTTGTTACTTTATCTAAACTCATTATCCTTTCAATAGCTTTTTTCCTGCCTTCTTCTACCTCTTCTAATGTTTTATAAAAGCTACACCCATCACATTCCTTTATCTTTAAAATCCTACATCTTTTTTTATCATAAGCAAAGCAACTATCCACTATTGGATCCCCCTTTTTCAATTCTAGCTTTNACTGCTTTTAGTAGTGCCTCTTGTCCAACTTCTTTGTTTTCTAATGCCTTNATAACATCTTCATCTATAGTATCCTTTGCCANTAGATGATGAATAATAACAGTTTCTTTTTGTCCCTGTCTATCAAGCCTTGCATTAGCTTGCATGTATAATTCTAAACTATAGTTAAGACCGAACCAAATAATTATATGCCCTCCAGCTTGAAGATTAAGTCCATGTCCTGCTGAAGCAGGATGGACAAGGAGTATTTCTATTTCTCCATTATTCCATTTCTTTATATCTTCAGCAGTATTAAGTATTCTTACATTTTTATATCTCTCTTTAATTCTTTCTTTATCATGTTTAAATGAATAGAATATAAGGACTGGTTTTCCATTAGCAGCTTCAATTAAATCATCTAATGCTTTTAGTTTAGCATCATGTATTATTGAAACCTCTCCATTTTCATCATAAATAGCACCATTGCCAAATTGTAAGAGTTTATTTGTGAGTGCTGCAGCATTATTTGCAACAATATCAGTATCAGTTAAAGGAAGAAGTAAGTCTTTTTCTAGTTTTCTATATTTCTCCCTGGAAACCTCATCTAAATAAACTGGTACTATGTTATTAACTCTCTTAGGTAGGTTTAGATAATCTTTAGCCCTCATNCTAATACAGATTTCTTCTATTTTTTCATATATTNTTTCTTCAGCTTCAGCTTTAGGTTTATATGAAAAAATAATGTGTTGATTTCTCTTATCTGGTAGAAAATATCTATCCCTATATCCAGTCAAAGTCTTTCCAAGTCTTTCACCCTGATCCAAGAGATAAATTTGTGACCATAAATCAATCAATCCATTTGGACTAGGAGTTCCTGTTAGACCTACAATTCGTTTCACTAAAGGTCTTACTTTCCTTAGGGCCTTAAACCTGGCAGCCTTAGGAGATTTAAAACTTGATAATTCATCTATTACAACCATATCAAAATCCCATTTATTCTTCAGAGTATTCACAAGCCATACTACATTTTCTCTATTTATTACATAAATATCTGATTTCTCCTTTAGTGCTCTTAACCTTTCCTTTTCATTACCTAAGATTTTTGATACTCTCAAATAATTTAAATGATCCCATTTGTCCTTTTCAGAATCCCATGTGCTTTCCGCAACTCTAAATGGTGCTATAACCAATACTTTTGATACTTCAAAATAATCAAAGATTAGTTCATTTATTGCTGTTAAGGTTATAACTGTTTTACCAAGACCCATATCTAGAAATAATCCTGAAGCCTTATTATCTATAATCCAGTTCTTTGCATATTCTTGATAGTCATGAGGTTTATATATCAACACATCACCTCTTTTATAAATAAATCTATCTTTTCATATGAATCTATTACATAAACTTTGAATCCTAACTTTTCTAATTGTTCTTTCCTTTTTAATTGCAGAGGTCTTAAGTCCATATCAGGTGCTTTAAGTTCTACAAAGTAGATTTTCCCTTCAGGTAGTAATACCAATCTATCTGGCATACCTGCCATTCCTGGAGATGTGAATTTAAGTGCAATACCTCCCATGTTCTTTACAACCCGTCTTAATTTTGCTTCTATGTTTTTTTCTAAAATCCTAAATTCCCTCCATTCTTTAAACAAGAATAAAGTTTGTTAACAGTCTTGTTAATTCCTACACCCCTGTATTTACAAGATTTTTAGCTTTTTATTTTCAACCCGGTAAACAAGTAAACAAGAATTTCTTATAGATTACTCTATATTATAGAGATTATAGATTTCACATATAGCTATATGGCTATATTTTATATACTCCATAGTATTATCTTGTTACCTTGTTTACTAATATATCTTAAAGCCTTAATTTAACTAAGTTAGAGCTGGTAAACAAGAATGGTAACAAGCCTAAGTCTTGTTTACTCTTGTTTACCGCTTCTTACAAATATTCTCTGAACACCATACAAAGGAATCTTAGCATTGCCTTGTTTGTTTCCAGTGTATCTTTCCCATCCATCAATCTTTCTCATAATTGCATTTATTTCATAAGAGTCAATTTTTCTCATAGCAGTAGGTTCTTTTCCAAATAATTCACACCAAATCTCCATGGCGCACACCTTATCTCTTTTAACTGTGCCAATAATTTCTTTGCTAAATTCATCTCCTCTGATAAAGCTTCTTCTTTCATAAAGGTCCATTTGATCCCAGTTAGGAGGTAGTAGCTTGTCTAAATACTCTCTAACAAGTCCCTCTCTTTCATCACTTTCTAAGGCATCAACTTGTGCAGCATTTGCTATTTTTTCTGCTTCATTACTTAATATCAATGATTCACCCTTATGATAATATTCCATCACCTCTGACCAAATCTGATCAACATCATCTATATCCCAAGGCTTATATCTAGTGCCACCTGGAGTTTTAATTGGCCAAAACCTTCTTCCACCAGTTATATCCCTTAAGAATCCTGCTTCTTGATTAGTAGTTCCTACTATAATACACTGTCTTGGATGATCTTCTACTGAATATCCATAACTGGCTCTAAACTTATCATCTTGTCTTGATAAAAAAGATTTTAATGTTTCTTCATCTATTTTTCTAATTCCTGCTAATTCACCAATTTCAAGTATCCAATATCCTTGAAGTTTTTCTGCTGCAGTTTTATCTCTCATATCTGAAATTGAAAGGGAATCGCTAAAAAACTTCCCACCTAATTTTGAAAATAAAGTACTCTTTCCTATTCCTTGAGGACCGTTTAATACGAGAACTGTATCAAATTTAATACCTGGAGTCATAGTCCTTGCAACTGCTGCTACCAATGTTTTTCTCATAGCCTCTCTAGTGTAAATATTATCATCAGCTCCTAAATATTTAATTAACAGTTCATCAACTCTTTTAATCCCATCCCATTTTGGAAGGTGCAGTAAGTAATCTTTTACTGGATGTTGAGATCTTTCTACTGCAACTTTTAATGCTGCTTCTTTAAGCTTACCAGGTGCATAAAGTTTATAATTTAAATCAATATATCCTGCAAGTGAAGCTTCATCCGTCTTATTCCACCCAGACTTTAATCTTTTCCATGGCACTTCGCCTTCCACATCTATTCCACCCCTTAGTTCGTTATAAAATATCCCCTTAAGTTGTGGATCATGTCTTAATATCAGGATTATATTTGTAAGAGTATTTTTTAACTCTCCGTTTCTATTAATTTCAAGGTTAACTTGCCACTCTTCTTCACTATTAAAATCTTTACTGGCCGATGACATTCTCTCTTGAGCTATTAACTTTTTTACTTCAATATCTTCAGTTGCTAACTCCTGCATAGCAAGGTATGATGGAAGCTTTACCACTGGGGTTCCCTCTTTTGCATCTATATCCAAATCACCAAACTTATGAAGTCTAACTAGATCAAATGCATTGCATAATCTTCCTGATACTGGATCTGTACCATGATGAGAATATGCAAAATCTCCATTTTCATAAATAACTAGTCCACCTGATGAACTCCCTTCAATATATGTGTATCTATTAGGATCATCACAAGGTGAATACACATCTTTTAAATATTTCTCTATTACATCAATAACACTATAGGTTCTACAAAATGTACCTACTATTCCATTTTTCTCTCTGGGGTTACCCTGTTTTTCAGCTTGCCTTTTCCTATCCAACTTACTTTTTGAGGACTCAGGCCAATATGATGAATCTTTCCAATCTGAATATCTATTTAACACCTCATCAGGATCAAGCCATTCTTCATCTAAATATTTAAATACATACTCCCCATCTTTAGATGTAGAGGGCCAATACATTAACCTATGTGGCTGATAAGTTGTATCATCAAAGAAATCTATGCCAACATCAGCTGCTATTCTTCTTGCTATAGCTTGATATTCATCAGGTGTTACTGCTCTTTTAAGAGGAATTACAAGCCTAAGCCTAGGCTTTGTAGGAGTATGGGTGTGTGTAGAATACATCACACACCCATATCCAAAAATGCTCTCAATAGCTGCCCACAAATCTCCCTTAACAAAATCAGCATCAAGAGTTATTATATGTCTCCATACGATTGAATCAGCTTTTCTTCTGCCACCCTTTAAGGTTCCTCCTACAAATCCACCAACATCTTTTACTTCATCCTTCTCTGCTTTAGATAATTTCTTATATTCTTCATAAGTTTCATTAGTTCTTTTAGTTTCACTTAATCTTAAAACTAGTTCTGACCAAAGCATCTCTTTATTTTTCCAGTTAGTTTCTTTTCTGTTTCTTCCAACAGCTATTGTTATTTTCCCATCATGTTTTAAACTAAACTTAGATGCTATTCTAGGCTTTACCATAGGCATCTACTCCTTACCTAGAATTTTATTAAGACCTTTTTGGGCCCCAATTATATCTCCTGACAATGCCTGGCCCTTCAGGGTTCTAATTACCTGCTTTGATAAGCTATTTCTATATTTCCTTAGTTCTGAAATAAAGATTCTAATCTCCTTACTCATCAATAGGCTCACCCTTTTCATTAAACCTTCTTATTTTGATATTTAATGCTTTGGCAATTGATATTTCAGATTGCATACCTTCGGAAATCCTCTCGCCAAATACCCATACTTCATCACATTTAGTAAGTAGTGATATCCCCATTTCAATACCTGCATTTCTTTCTTCTAATATTTCATCATCTAGAAATGTAGTAAATATTACATGTGGTGCTAGAGGGATGCCACCTTTTAAATATGCTAATCTAGAGTATCCAATTGCTTTTTTAATATTTCTTTCAACATCACCCTTTAAAGGTGAACAAATATATATTAATGGTTTCATAAATTCCAACTCCTTTAAAATGGTATTGTACTTTGTAAATAATCCTCTGTTTTATAGATAATACTTAGTCTTTTTTATAATAATTACTCTCAAAGGCTTCAGCTCTTAAAGGTAGACCTGGTGCCCAGGAAATATCCATTCCCATAATATCTTCTACTTCCTCTAATGAGCCAAAGTTATTAGGAACATCTAAAACTACTTCATCATGAACATGAAAGGCTATTTTATATCCTCTATCATCAAGGCTTAACATTGACTCTGCTAAGCAGTCTCTAGCTATGGCTTGTATTATATTCTCTGTAAGCTTTCCTCCATAGGTATCTACTCTCCCCCATTTTCTTGTATTAGGTTCTATACCTTCATAGGTCAGCTTGTCTTTACCAAACCTTTCATCAATCTCAATTCTAGGTCTAATATAAGCAAGACTTCTTCCTGATGGTAAAGTTATAAATAAAATCCCACTTCTATAAGAAAACTTAAGACCATACTGCATATTAACAGTTTCCATCTCTTTAACCGCACTAATTGCAGCATTTTCAATATCCCACCATAGCTTAACTATATTAGGATTAGATTTTCTCCAAGCTGCTACAAGTTCTGGAAGTTCATCTTCAGTAAGGCCCATATTTAATGCACCCATAGAAATTAGTGCTCCTTTACTCCCTCCATATCCTAAAGCAAGTTCTGCGATTTTACCTTTCTGTCTTAGAGGACTTCCCTTATGAATCTTTTCTAGTGGCACCTTAAACATTTGAGAAGCTGAAGCTTCATAGATTTTTCCATGTGAATTAAACACATCCATTCTCCATTTCTCTCCAGCAAGCCAAGCAATAACTCGAGCTTCTATTGCGGAAAAATCAGCTATAATAAACCTAGAATTAAAAGAAGGTATAAATGCTGTTCTTATTAGCTGAGATAATACATCAGAAATAGAATCAAATAGAATTTCTAGTGTCTCATAATCTCCATTTAGTAGTAGTTGCCTTGCTAAATCTAAATCCTCCATATTATTCCTTGGCAAATTATGAACTTGGACAAGTCTACCAGCCCATCTTCCAGTTAAAGCTCCATAGAACTGCAGTAATCCCCTTATCTTAAAGTCTTTACACATTGCTCTTTCCATGGCATCATACTTCTTAACTGAAGTCTTTGACATCTCTTGTCTGAGTTCTAATACTCTCCTTACTGTTGAATCTTTAGTTTTATCAAGCAATTCTTCCACATTTGCTTTAGATAGGCTACTAACTTCTAAACCTCTACTTTCTAGCCAATTTTTTAGCTGAGTTGGACTATTTGGGTTTTCAAGCTTTGTTAGATTTAATGCTTCTTTCATTAATTCTCTTTGATATTCTTCATCGCACTTAATAGCATTTTTAACTAGTTCCATATCTACATTGACACCACAATCATTTATCTTTTGATCTAAATGCCATAATCTCAACTCTATATCTGTCATGTTGAAGTTCTCTATTTTCCTTCTAATTTCTCGCTCAACTTCTACATCTCGTTTACAATACTCCTTAAATAACTCCCATTTTTCTTTATTATGGCTCGGTAAGTTTCTAGTTCTCCCACCATTAGACTTATTAGGCTTACATGGAATAGAAAAATATCTTATTAGATTTTTTCCTTCATCCATCTTCTGTGTTTTTAGGTTTAGACATTTAGCAACATTCTCAAGGCTACCTGGAAGGCCTAGGGTTAAAGAATGAACCATACTACATCTCCATTGTTCAATTGGCAGTTCCATAGAAAAATATCTAGATAAACATACTCTTTCAAACTGTGCATTAAATGCCGACTTAATTACATTTGTGCTGTATATAGCTTCGATTACTTCTTTTGGTAATTTTTCACCCTGTGCCAAGTCGATAATTTTTATATCTTCATCAGCTAAGGCATAAGCAAATAAGAGTATTTCGAAATCTTCCGATTCAGTGTATTTGTAGACCCCACATTTCGTGAGATCTACACTACTGAATGTTTCAATGTCGATACTTAAGATTCTCATCTTTACTAACCTAAAATATCATCTATACCAAAGTCATCTTCTGCACGAGACCTTCCACCTAGAGGTTCTCCATCTTCTAACTTTTGAAGATTTTGTAGTCCACAAGCAATTCCTTTATTTCCATTAGCATTGTAAGCATAAAATACTATTGAAGCTCTGCCAAAGCATCCACTATAAAACTCTGTTGAATCTATAATAGGTTGTAGATTTGCATCAACTATACCTGGTCTTATTGTGCTATTTGCGTTTACAAAATAGCTATCAGCATAAGCAGGATCATCGGGTCTATCTATATCTCCATCTCTTAAAGGTATTTTTAAATTTGCTGGAATTTTACCACCAAGCTTTGATAGCCCTTCTTTCTTTGCAACTTCAATAGCGGCTTTAATCTTATCAATTGTAACCTCATCTTCTTTGGGGATAATTAGACTAACTGAATACTTTGGATCACTTCCATTTATGGATTTTGGCTCGAACACATTCGCATATGAAAATCTAACTTTACCTGTAATAACTTTATTTGACATAGTTTATTCCTCCTTAAAATCAATTTCAGCACTTAGCTTTAATTCAGGTCTCTTATCTGACTCTGGAACTAATCTTAGTTTGCCAGGTGGTGTCTCTATCAAAGAACCTAGAATTTTTTCAAATTCTTTCTTTCCTATTTCCTTTTCTAACTTTGTCAAGTTTAGTAGGGATTTTGAAAATATCTTATCTTCCTCATAACCTGCATCAAGTAGTCTTTTTGCTACCTCTTCTTCATTTGAATATCTTCTACTTCTCCTGCCTTCTACCAATTTAAGCCCTGTCCACTTCTTACCTTCATTTACAGCTTTATTAAAAGCATAGTCCTCAACATCAGATGCCCATTTCTTCAGTTCATCAATTTTTAATATAATATCAACTATTTCATCATCTGTAAGAAGTGGAGGAGGTCTAAAATCTAGATATATTAATTTCATATTCTCATCTGCTCTAGCTCTACAAGTAGCTTTTACTTTGCAAAATCTACAATGATCTGATGCTTTGTATTCTCCTTCTCCTTTGAAGGCCATTTCTGCTTTAGGTTTAACTACTTGCTCTCCCCACTCTAGTAATTCCTCCACTGTTATTTCATCAGTTGAAAAATTATCTATTCTAGGTTGAATAATGGTCATCCTTATTTTCTCTATATCATAAAGAATCCCAAAACCATTTATTGCACCTAATGCATAGAGTTTCATTTGAGGATTATCTTGTGCCTCAACTCTAACCCCTCGTCCACCTTTTAGGTCTATTACTTCGATGGTATTATTTGAAATAATTAAAACATCACTTGTTCCAAACCCTTCAGGAACCCATGGACTAAAATCCACCTGCTCCTCTAAAAGGATCAAGGCATCTGATCCCGCTTCATTGATTCTTTCGATAACAAGATCAACATAAGCTTGTATAGCATTTTCAATTTCTTCAGTATAGAATTCACTTTCTCTCATTTGTTGAAGTTTTTTATTAAATTCTTGCTTTGATGTCCTTTCTAAATATAAGCTAAGGTTAAGTTCTGCTAGTTCGTGCATGAATGTCCCTTCTTCAGCATAAATAGAAGCTCTTTCATCTATTTCTTCCTCTAACCTTGCAGATGGGGTACATTCAAGCCATCTATGTGCTCCTGATGCAGAAAGTATGGCATGGTCTCTCATTGTATCTCTCCTGCATCCTTTAGTAATTCTGGGTACTTTTCTTGTGGAATATCACTTAGTTTCCTAGCTCCATACCTTGTTATCAAAGCTTTAACCTCTGCTTGCTTTCCGCTTTGGGAAAGCATTGCAAGGTAATGTCTTACTTCTTCTAATGTTGGAAGTTTTTCTTCTTTGGTAGCTTGTTCAATTTTAGGTTCAGGCATATTTGTTTCTACTGCTTCCACCAAATCTTCAATACTATCAGCTAGATTTCTTAAATTACTTACAACTTCTAAAGCTAGTTTCATTCTACTCATTATGCACTCTCCTCCCTTAAGGTTGTAATAAGAAGTCTAAATGTTTCTCTACCTTTTGGTGTAATTAATGTTTGAGTCCCTACCCAGCCAGTTTTTTCATTCATAGTTTCCTTTATTTCAAATAGTCCATTATTTTTCTCCGCATAAGGTTTAAGCTTACCCTTCTTATCTCGATAGATATATCTCTTATCTAGTAGAAAATTTATAAACTTTCTTTCACCTATCTTTAATGCCTTAGCTGTATCTCTAAAATTTGTAAGCAAGTTTCTATCTACTAACTCATCAAAGTAATCTGCTTTAGGCTGCATTATTGCATTTTCAACACTTAATTTAGAATTTATTAATTTTAGAGATTGAATTTGATTCTCTGCCATCTTAAGCGCTCTTGACATTACCATTTCTGGAGTATTCCAAGCTTCCTCGATTTTAATAAAGTATAATCTTGCTTGTTTACCTTTTTCAGTTCGTTGAAGCATACATAGTTCTTTTCCCATAGAAATGGTTAATTGATAGTCTTTAAATGGTTGCTTATTTTGGGGGTGCTCAAAAATGAGCGGGGTATAATCAATACCTTCTGTAAATCCATACTCACACATTCTTGGAAACCAATCCTTAAAATGTGTTTTTATTTCTAAAAACCTATGAAGTTCTCTCGCAGATACTGTTGGTCTTTCACTATTGAAATCTACCTTTATTAAATCATTCATTTTTTACTACCTCCACTCTTTAAAGTTCCTTTACCTCTTCGTAAAAGGCTTTATAGTCTTCACTTTTTACTTCCACCAATTTTTGTGCTCCATACTTCTTTAATAGCGCTTTGATTTCAGGTGCCTTACCCTTCTTTATTTTTTCATTTAGTATAAAACTGATATCTTGGATATCAATATTGCTATTTTTACTTTTTACTAATTTCCGATATCCTGCTGCTAATCTTTCTAATTCTTCTGCTAAAACAAGATGCATTTCATCCACAACTCTGCCTCCTTTCTATCTATTAAGGGCAAATTCCTTAAGAATACTGTTCATGATGGATAAATCCTCACCTGAAAGGTTTGTACTAAGCCTTTCCAGCAAATCTTTTTGTTCAGGCTTTAGATATTTACGGTTCATATAAAATCCATCCATAACCTTAACCCCTCCACCATAACGACCTCGTATAGTTTCTAGAGGATAAGAAAGCGATAAGATGCTGATATCATTCCTAATAGTTCGTTCAGTAACACTAAACTCAAATGCTAAATTTTTCATAGTATCATGCCTTCTTTGACACAATACTTCCATGATTTCCATACGTCTTTCATTTGGTCCCATCGCTTTCTCACCCCCTTCGTTTGCCCTTTAGTTAGAGAATAAATGCTAAATAGGAAGGTTCATTTCCCGTTTAAAAATATAATTAAAATATTTTAAAATCCTAGAATAAAATGTAATTACGCTTGTATGAACTCCTACACCAAATTAAAAAGTTTGAAAAAAAATAGCCAGATAATCGCTAAAATTAATTAGCGACTATCCGGCTATTTGGTAGTTCAGTTTCGACTCCGTTGCTCGGTATAAGTCCACTTTCTTACATTGCTTTTGCTTTTATTTTATTGTCTTGGAATACTATATCTATGATTCTTCTGCACTTAGGACATTTGATCTTTAATTCGCCTTCTTTAGCTACTACCAAATCCAGTAAACGCTTATTATTACATACTGGACATTTAACCTTTTGAACTATAGTCATCAACTCCTTTACTTTTCGTTTAGTTAGCATTAATACAAAAACATTTAGTAAAAAATATAATTTGCTCGTCATATAAGCAATCTTGCGAACATTGTTTTAAAAAAATAATAACTTTAGCAGCTGCTCCTACTGTTATCATTTTTCAAGTTGTATTTCCAATGTATTAACCCTTATTTCTGCGGCTTGTTGAGATACTTGAAACGTCTTAGCTAATTCATAGATAATTAAATCTCTAATAATATCAGGACTGAAACCGAACCACATATTATTTTTCAGTGGCGTTCCTACTCTGTATTTTGATTTTATTTCCATTGCCTTTTTCCTAAACATCTCAGCTGGCATTAAAATTGCTGCAGCAAGATTATCAGCTTGCCATTCCATCCAATCTTCAGGAGTCCTCATTATAGAAACCTTTTCTTCAGGACATCTACAAGCCTTAGCTAATGATTTATCTCTTAAGGCCATTAAAGCAAATCTTGGTTTATGAATATGCCAATGGATTATTTCATGTGCTATAGTAAAACGCTCGCGACCTCTATTTCCAGTATCATTAATATTACTTTCAACTAATAGAGTACCTTTATCATATATTCTTGGAACGTACTCTCCTTTATCATGATCATATAACTCCACTACCCCTTCTGAAAATATCATCATCCCTAGAATGCTAGAGTTTTCATCTATATTAACATAATCAATTTCTAGGCCCATCTTTAGTTCTGCGATTTCTTCTACAGGCAGTGGAATTGGATTTTCTAATGCTTCAGGACAATATTTACGAAGAAATTTAGTAGCCTCAATATCCATTTGCTTCTTACTAATAATTGGCACTAATTCATTATTTAGCTGCATGGTTATCCCCCTCTATTTGTTGTAAACTTCAATATTATTTATACAAAAGTCGCCAAATGAATCTCCTTCAAGGATTGCACTACACTTCAACTTGAACCACTGTGGTACTGACTCTTCAATTGTTTCTTGTGCAAAATAATCACTAATCTCAATATCACAGTTTACAAGTAACTCAAACTTAAATTCTTCATCTTCTTGATTGAAATTAAACACACGTAAGATTTGAAAGTCTTCCACAGATGCACCCAATACTTCGTTTACAACATCAGCCCTTAGGGTAAGGTCATACTCATGGTAATTATCAGTTATTTCATCATTTAGTACATCAAATATTTCTTGATAAAAATCTTTTTCTAGTATTCCTTTAAACATTTCAATCATCTCTATTCCGCCCCCTTTATTCTTCTTCATCCAACGCCTTAATAAAATCTTTCCAAGCTTTCTCTGTTGCCTCCTCACCGTTTGCTTCTGCTTTTTTTCTTGCCTTTCTTAATGCAGTTCTTGCTAGGTCACTTTCCTTGATATATTCAGGTAAGTCCATAGGAATTTCATCTCTATCCTCAGAAGCCATGTCTATCATATCTTCATACTCTTCTTGTGATAATTTAAGTATTTTCGATAATTCTCCTAAAACATTAATATTAGGAGGATTTCTCCTTCCCTTCTCAATATCACTCCAATATGCTGGTGAAAGCTCTAGCAGTTCTGCCATCCCTCTTAAGCTTATTCCCTTTTCCTTTCTCTTTTTTGTAACAAATTCTCCAAATTGATTTGGATTCACTGATACCCACCTCCATTTAACTTGCTATAGCCAATAATAGTATTAGTTATAGGCCCCTTTTTGTTTCATACTAATCAAATAAACTTCGCCTTTGATCTTGTTCTTCTTTTATAAAACCAAGGTTTATAAGACGAATTTTTGCAGCTGTAACTGACACTTGAAAAAGATCTGCCAATTCATAAGTTATTACCTCTGTCCTTAAATCCATCTCAAAATCAGTTCCCATTTGATAGAAGTCCTTTCCGATTTTATTATATCGAAACTTGTCCCTAGCAGCTGTTGCAAATGCATTCTTTGGCATTAGTAAGACCGATGCCATATAGTCCGCTTGCCATTCTATCCAATCCTCATCAGTGTTTAACTGTTTCCTACCACCATATGCGATATCTGAAGTGCGGCATTTAATAACTGGCAACTCCTCCTCCAGTAATTCTATATCATCGAACATGGAAATCTGATTCTTATCCTGCAGATACATATGTCTATGCAAAAACCAATGGGCAGCCTCGTGGGCTAAAGTAAATCTTCCTCGTCTTAATTGATCTTCTTCAAGTAAGCTGTTGTCAATTATTACTGTTCCCTCATTTACTGCTATTCGCTTTGCTTTATTCGTATTAGCATCGTATACTGGTATATTACAATCGTTAAAAACTGTCATTCCAAGTATAGAACGATTATGTGTTAGATCTTGATAATCCATCTCAAGGTTTGCATATTCTTCAATGAGAAGTTCCACATCTAAAACTCCTGGATTATCTAATAAATTGGGCTTATATGAACATAGAACCTGCTCTGCTAAAATTTCAATCTTATCTTTAGATAAAACTGGCACCCCATTTTTCTTTTTCCTAAAATCCAATGAAATCAAATAATCACCATCCCTAGTTTGCGTGTATGCTTCTATGAGAACATTATATTAAAAAAAATATACCCTGTCAATAGTCTTCTATAAAAAATATTCTAGAGTATACACATAATATTTATTATCATTTGTATTAGACATTAGATATTTGAAAAATTCACTTCTAAGATAAGTACGGTAGTACAATAATTATTTAAATATAAATATAAATATAATTATTAATCTCTAAATTGATAGTGGACTTGTTCTATTATATAACAAGATTTTCCTACACACCTATCTTTTCCAGCATACTACCGTCTTATAATAAATTAATTACTCTAAGGATTTCCAATACTTATGAACATTTCTAATTTGAATTGGCTTTTTTATAATTCGCACTAGGAGTATTGCTTTCATCACTAATTGATAATCTCACCAAATATTTTTAATGTACTGTATACGAGATTTGAACTTTGTTATTCCTATTTTATTACTCCATGTATTCTCCAAGTGCATTAAATAATTCACTAAACCAATTGGATTCAATTTGTCTACCCTTTCAATAACAAACTTCTTATCTTCCTCATCTAACCTATCTAAATCCTTAGCTATATCAGCTAACCTCTTAGAAATAAACAATAGCTTAGTCCTTTCTTCGGATAATACACCATATTGCTCCATATCCTCTGACATATAAACAACCTCTCTAATCAACTATAATCCCCTTACTTAATAATTTTCGTTTTAACTTATCCTTTAATTGCTCGTCCAAATTTTGCTCTAAAAGCACTAACTTATATCCACCTTTTAAAAGACGCTCTGAATACCAAATAAAGGGGATATGCTTAATATTAATAAACTTAATAAGATCTTCTACCATTTCAGTTGTTATCTGTGGACTTTCGAGATTACTAATTTTTTTGCTTAATTTAGTGATAAAGAATCCATCCTTAGTGATTGAAAATACAACAACTATTGTTAAAGAAAAAAATAGAAATGAGTTAATATATAAAGCATTTTGCAATATGTCTATGAAAAACATAAATAATAAGCCCCCTTATATTAAAGTTATATACATTATAACCCTAATTGGATACGTTTTCCATAATAGTGTATTAATATTTACAGTTTTCTGATAGAATTGATGTAAATACTAAAATAGGTGATGTTTATGATACTAGAATTTAAAAGAGATGATTGCTACCTTACATACTTAACAAGAAATGATCCTATACTAGGAAATTTAATATCTAGCGTAGGTGATTATGAACTAGTTCTTAGTAAAAATTATTATCTCAAATTAGTGAGTTCTATTATTGGACAACAATTATCCGTAAAAGCAGCAGGTACAATATTCTCTAGGGTGGAAAACCTATGCAAAGAAATAACTCCTATAAACATACTAGCTATTGATGATGAGGATCTAAGGGCTGTTGGAGTCTCATGGGCTAAGATAAAATATATTAAGCACTTATCTGAAGAAGTTGTAAGTAGTAGAATTGATTTAAATAATCTTGATAATTTATCAAATGAAGAAGTAATCTCTCAACTGACTAAAATAAAAGGTATTGGGAGATGGACTGCTGAAATGTTTCTAATCTTTTCATTAGGAAGAATGGATATTTTTTCAACAGCTGATGTGGGACTAAGAAGAGCAATTAAGTGGTTGTATAATTTAGATGATTCAATTGATATTTATATTCTAAATGGAATCAGTAATAATTGGAAACCATATCGTTCTATTGCCTCTTTATATTTATGGGAGGCAATAAACAGAGATATAATTACTCACTCCATTTCAAATCTCTAAGATATATTTTTGTATTAGACTCTTAGTTCCACATTTTGCCAATTTATAGTTATGTCTATTATCATATCTTATGGGAATAGTATACATTTTTTTTGTTTTATGATATAATTTAAATTATCAAACAAATTATAGGCGATTGCAAAATAGAATTTAATGAAAATGTGGATAACTTTTTAAAAAAGTGACATTTTCAACGGAAGTATGCGGCTTTCAAGGATGGAATAAAAATCCATACTACAATTTTCTAAGATTTATCCACAAATCCACAGGTTTTTATGGTCAATGTAATTCATCAGTGGAGGAAATTCAATAAACTAGATTTTGCAAAGTCGCTTAAATCAATGGTTGCAGAATTCTGCAACCGCCTAAAACAAATTACAAAAGGGGGATTTTTTATGTTTGGAGACAATAGTTCAGGTTTTGCAAATGAGAATGAAATAATTGATTATTTAAATAATACTAAGTATGTTGATAATCTTAATTCGAATTTTAAGGCTTTTTTATCATTCTTGTTTAGTCAAAATTTAAATGGTAAAACTGTTAGTGCTTATAAACCTACAGGTCAGGTAAAGCCAGACATAGGAATCATAATTGATGAAAACGAAAAGTATGTCAGTGTAAAGAAAGGAAGTGGAAATAGTGTTCATCAGGAGCAATTAGTAGAATTTGAATCTTTTCTTGATTCATGTGGAGTTTCAAAACGTATCATAAATTACCTAAAAGAATTTCACTATGGTGATGGCTCAACTGATGGTAACGGCGGTGAAAGAATTCGAGCTTCACAATGGCAGGCACAGAATCTTACAAAAATTACTCAGATAAATATTGCCATAAATACACCAGATATTCTAATGGAGTCATTAAATAGATTCTTATTTATCGGAAATATCCCAGATGCTCCAGTAGTTGATGTCGTATACCACGGTAATATAGAAGATGGCTTGTGGGCATCCAGAGAAGAGATTATTGAGTACCTAATACCTAACCATAACAATGCAACAACTGTTCATTTTAGCAATTTAACTTACCAAGTTTGGAATAGAAACTTAAATTACAATCCTAAAACTGCAAATAGACGTCATACAATGCAGATAAAATGGCCATCACTT
>JGI24712J26585_10000978_pt1 | contig 24554 bp, 19 predicted proteins | sample BioPla3DNA2_FD_26585 | JGI IMG/M metagenome (IMG submission 26585)
TAGAAAAACCACCTCCATCACAACAACTTGATATTTTCAAAGCCTTTAAGCTCAAAGATCCCTCAGTTTTTTGTTACTAAATTTGGGGAAACTCAAAAAAATCTATTCTATTGAACTTTCACGCTAAAAATGTTAAAATCATAAGTAATACAAGCGTTTGTTCTAGTGCGAATTATTTATAAGGTGGAGGGCTATCATGAGCATAAAATTCCATTTGCCTGATTTTGTGAGACATTTTAAGTTAAATATTTTATTGTATGAAGCGATGAAAATGAAGCCTGAATGGTTTTGGCCGAATATATCTATTGGTTCTGTTTATGGGACTTTTCCTACGTCATTGTGGAATGGCGGACGCTCCCTAAGTGGGACTATGGATCGTAAAGTCATGATGGAAATAATGAGACAATTTAATGCTCGTGGCATTCCATGCCGCTATACCTTTAGTAACCCTCATATAAGAGAAGAACATTTAAATGATGAATTCTGTAATTGGTGTTTAGATATGGGTAACAATGGGCTGAACGAAGTTATTGTTGTATCACCTGTTTTAGAAGCTTATATAAGGGAGAAGTATCCTAGATATAATATTATTAGTTCTACCTGCAAGCAGCTTGAAGATATCGAGGGCTTAAAGGAAGAACTAGAAAAAGACTATAGTCTTGTCGTATTAGATTATAATTGGAATAACCAATTTGAAGAATTATCTAAAATTCCTCATAAAGACCGCTGTGAACTTCTTATAAATGCTTGTTGCGTTCCAAACTGTGCTCGTAGAAAAGAGCATTATGATTATATTGGAAAATATCAAATTGCCCTAACCGAACATATGAAAACGCCAAACATCCCGTTTAATTATAAAGAATTTGAATGTGATCAGATGCAACTTGAGTTTTATGAGACTACTAAGCATAAGACTCACATCAAGCCAATAGATATTTATGAAAAATATGTCCCTATGGGATATAGCAATTTTAAGATTGAAGGTCGCACATCAGCGGATGTAAGCGTACTAGAAAGTTATATTTATTATATGGTCAAGCCTGAATATAAAGATACTGCTCGTTTGTTCATACTTTTAAGACTTACTTCTCAATATCGTTATTTTAATTAAAGCAATTAAAAGATAACCTGTAAAGTAGTTGGGTTGCTTAGTAGAACCCAATTACATATTAAACCAATTTAAATGTTTTGACACAGCACAACATATATGGTATGATATTACATATGGTGCTTTGCCCTTTCACGGCAAGGTACCATTCCTTTTTATTTGAGCAAATACCATTTAATTACTAGTGAGATGGAGGGAATTTCATGAAAGAGAAACTCACACTTACAAAATTGGCATATGAAGACTTGCTTGCACATTTAGTTGATTTTGAAGAAAGAAGAAGTAACATTATTAACTTGTACTTCCCTGAATATAATAGACAAAGGGAAGAGTTTGAAGAACTAATTAACGATTATATAAGTGCTTTAGATGATGTGGTAAAAAATGTATCGTTTTCTGATAAGGCTGGAAATGATTTCCCGTTTGTATGTTTAAATAGTGTTGTTGAGATAGAAGATGTTGAAGAAACGGAAACATTTAATTACAAGATAATTGAACCGGAAGCTGTCAATACTGAAGTTGACTCTATTACCCTTTTGTCTCCGATGGGTAAGGCATTGTTGTGTAAGAAAAAGGGTGATACTGTTTCGGTTAATGCTCCCTCTGGAGTATATCGATACAGAGTCAAATCAATTAGACTTCAATAAATTTATAGTAAAGGAATTTGCATTTTAAAAGTTCACCCGATGGGTGCTAGGTTCATTTTTACTATTCTTCCAAAAAAGTAGGAGGGTAATATATTACCCTCCTACTTTCTATATTATTCTTACCATTCTAACACCGTTTATTGATTTTAATTTATTGGCCACTTCTTCTGGCATAGAACCTTCAATATCAAAAATTGTATATCCAATTTTATTTTTGTGGCGGCTAAGCATATCGCCTATATTTATTTTATAGGAAGCTATAAGAGAAGTTATCTGTCCAAACATATTTGGAACATTATCATGGGCTACGAGTACTCTCGTATCACCTGAACGAGCCAATTCTGAATCGGGGAAGTTCACGGAATTTTTTATATGGCCTTTCTCAAGAAAGTCACGCATTTGAACAGCGGCCATCATAGCACAGTTTTCTTCTGATTCAGGAGTTGATGCTCCGAGGTGAGGTATTGCAATGATTTTTTCATTTCCAAGCAACTCATCGCATGGGAAATCTGTCACATAGCATGCCACAGTACCGTCTTCTATGGCTTCTAAAAGATCTTTGTTATTTACCAATCCACCCCTTGCGAAGTTTAGCAGACGTATGTCCTTTTTCATTATGCTGAACATATCTTTATTGAGTAATCCTTTTGTACTATCCATAAAAGGTACATGAATAGTAATATAGTCAGAGGTTGAAACCAGTTCTTCAAGGCTTGATGCTCTATGAACGTTGCTTGAAAGCTCCCAAGCGGCAGAAATTGATATATAAGGGTCATACCCGATAACATCCATTCCTAGAGCAAGAGCATCGTTTGCAACCATAACACCGATAGCACCTAATCCTATAACTCCTAATCTTTTTCCTTTGATCTCAGGACCTTCAAATTGTGATTTGCCCTTTTCAACCATTTTTTCAACTTCGCTGCCATTACCTTTTAAGCTTTGAGCCCATTGTATTCCTTTGAATACTCTTCTTGACGAAATTAGAAGAGAAGCAATAACAAGCTCTTTAACTGCATTTGCATTAGCTCCTGGTGTATTAAAAACAACGATTCCTTTTTCTGTACATCTGTCTATAGGGATATTATTGACTCCCGCACCAGCTCTTGCAATTGCTTTTAGGTTGCCGGGAAACTCCATATCCAACATATTGGCACTTCTAACAAGTATTGCATCTGGATCATCTACTTCTGTAGAAACTTCATATTTTCCCTTTTCAAATACATCCAAACCCACAGGTGAGATTTTATTGAGTGTTTTTAATTTAAACAAGATAAATTCCTCCTATATATTTTTTAATAATCATAATCAAAGGTTAGTTCAAATCAATGTAGATAGTTTATTTTTTAACAAACTGTTTTTCAAAAAACGCTTCTCCAAAGCAAAATTAAAACAGTCCATAGTACATACAACTAATATTACTTTTTATGAAGCTTAAGTTTTCATATTTAGTTTTTAGATAAACAAGCTCTTAGTCTTAAAGTATATTATACTACCAATCATATTTGTACTTCAAGTGTTTGGGTATAAAAGAAAATATATTTTTTATAATAGGTTGCTTTTTAAAGAAGGCAAAGAGTTTTAAGATTACTACCGAGTAGCATAGTTTTTATCATGTGAAGGGAATTCGTAAATTAAAATATATGAAAAGTTAATAATTAGTTTACAATTTATTAATTGACAAATTAATAATATTTATTATAGAATTAATATTGTTAATAGGTTAATTTTGTAAGGGTGTTATTTGCAGATATTAAGGGATAAATGTTTAAATGAAATTAGACAGAGGGAGTAACGAGCTGTATATGATGCAGAAGACAAACCGTCATCACGGTAGATTTGTAGCCCGGTTAGTCTGTAATTCGTGAGACTCTGCATTTTACCTAAGTGGTTTTGGTGCAGAGCTTTTGTAATTTTAAGCATAAAATAGACTATATCATAATATAATAATTTCGTGCTTTTAAAAGGGACTTTAAAATATTGATTGGAAAAGCACAAAAAAGGAGAGGTTTTATGAATCTTAGTTCAGGAGAGATAGCATTGTTAAATAAAGATTCTTTAGCAGGGGACAGAAACAGCTCTTCAAAGCTAGTTGTTGATGAAGTATACCTTGATGGCAAACTTATTAAAGCCGAATATGTTGATGAAGAAGAAAAAAGCTTTGGGATATTTATGCATTCACTTATACTTAGTAATTATGCTGAAGTTATAAAAATTAACAACAAAGAAATTAATGTAATAGGTGATGAATATGAAAAAGCAATTTTCCATTATGCTGCCTCAAAGGGGTTTGATAAAAAGCTTATCGAATCTATAGCACCAAAAGTGAATGAGTTAACTTTTGAATACGATAATAATCTAAAAGTATCTACCCACTTAATTAATGAGAAATTGAGAATAGTTTCTAAAGGAACGCCAGAAGAACTGTTAAAAAGATGTTCTCATATATTGATGGATTCAAAATTTGTGAAATTTTCGCGTAAAATTTATAAAGAAGTAAATACTGTGCTAATAGAAATGCTTGAAAGATGCGTAAGTGTGTATGCAATAGCACTAAAAGATATATCAAGTATTTCAAAAGTATTATCTAAGGACAAATATATAAACCATATGACTTTAGTCGGTTTGGTAGGAATGGTTCGAGCGTAGGATACTAAGGTTTCGAAAAGAGCCTGCCTTAAGAAACACGCGGAGGTTAAGAATAGACAACGGGCATTATAAGAAATTAAAAAATACTGTTATTGAAAAACAGGGATAAAAAAATAGCTTATAATATTTTGCTAGCTTAATAAATTTAAATGCAAAATATCAAAAGCTGTTTTTTTCTTGAAGTATAGGAATTTGTAAAAAGCCTCTTCTTGTAAAGTTTTAAGCTGGGGTTTGGAAAGATGAGTATAAGCAAAGGGAACATATATCCCTAAGCTTTTATTTATACATAAAGAAGCATATGCCTATGAAGTGTGTCAGGGCACCTAAAAATACAAATAAGTGCCATACCATGTGATGATATTTAAAGCCTTTACGGGCATAAATTGCAGCACCGGCAGAATAGAATACACCTCCTGCAAGTATAAGCCAAAAAAGCAGAGGATTTGCTTTTTGGATAAACAAGGGCATGAAAATAATCAGTGTCCAACCCATAATCAGATATATCATAAGCGAAAATTTGGGCATTGAATTTTTGGAAATAGATTTATAAAGGATACCGAATAATACCATTGCCCACTGAATACATAGTATTACAACTGCTTGCCACCCGCCTATGACAGAAATGGCTATTGGTGTATATGTACCTGCAATTGCTACATAAATAAAGATATGATCAAATATTCGCATAACTCTTTTATGTCTGGATTCATATTCCATAATGTGGTAAAAGGTTGACATTAGAAACATTAGGAATATTGAAATACAAAATATAGTAACCCCTAGGACATCATATATAGAGTCACCTTTGGTGTAAGCGACGATGGATACTACGGGGATGGAAAACAGCACAAGTAGGGATGCAACACCATGGGTTACTGCATTTGCTACTTCTTCACCAAAAGAAAGTTTTAAAGGTAACTTCGACAATTGGACTACCTCCTACAATATAATTGATGGTACAAGATTAAATCTATCATTTATTTCAGAAGATTTCAATATTTTAGTTTACGTCTTTATTTGTATATTTTGCAACGACATGTTATTATATGTCAATAGAAAATGTTTTATTTGGTTTTTAGTAAACAAAACTGTGATGGAGTTGAATTAATGGGTGCAAAAGAAAAGTACGAGAGAAGAAGAACAAGGTATTTTCGGCTATATGAAAAATATAATAAGGCTATAAATACAATCAGTAATTTAAGATTATTAGTTTTTATCGCAGGGTTGGCTTTAACAATATTTTTAATGGTCATAAAATATTATATTATTATGGTTGCAATTTTTATTGTATTCTTATTTGCGTTTGTCTATTTGATGATTTCCCACGACAAATTATTTAAAGCAAGACTATATTCCTCTATGTTTGTAAAAATAAATGAGGATGCTATAAAACGCTTAAATGGTGAGTGGGATAGCTTTATAGATAACGGAAAGGATTTCTTAGATCAAAATCACCAATATGCCTATGATCTTGATATCTTTGGAGAACGCTCCCTATTCCAATGGATCAGTGTGGCAAATACTTATTTAGGTAGAGAGGCTTTAAGAGGCTTACTATCGGGGAATAGGAAGGATGTAGTACGAATAAAAATGCGACAGGAAGCCATCAAAGAGTTGGCTGGGAAGCTTGCTTGGAGACAAAGGTTTTCAGCAGAAGGATTGGTTGTTTCAGAAAATATGAAAGAACCTGAGAAGCTTATTAGCTGGGCTAATGAACAAAATGAGTTTTATAAAAGTTCTTGGCTTGCAATTGTTGTTAAAATACTTCCGTTAAGTACTATATTATCCTTGACTTTAGCTTTTGTCACCTCGAAAGTACCCTACTATGTTCCGTCGTTTTTGGTACTTATACAGTATTTTCTTTTAAAGTATAAAAACAGAGAAAGACATGAGGTTTTTAAGACATCCGATAAATTCAGTAAGGATATAGCTGTTTACAATAAAATGCTTAAGCACTTTGAGAAGAAGGATTTTGAGGCAGAATTAATAAAAGAAATAAGAAACAAAATGACTGGGAAAACAGGTAAGCCTGCATACGAACAAGTAAATAGGCTGTCAAAAATAATAGACTCCATTTCCAACAGACATGCTCCTTTTTACTTGATTTTCAATATTCTGACCCTTTGGGATTATCGCAATATGATAATTTTGGAAAAGTGGAAGGAGGACTCCGGAAGATATTTAAAAGAATGGCTTGAAGGACTAGGTATGATTGAAGCTTTGTCAAGCCTTGCAATAATAAGGCATGATAATCCAGCTTGGGTTATGCCCGAGATAAAAGAAAAGCAAAGAAATGAGTTCGAGGCTTCTAGAATGGGGCATCCTCTTATAGTAACAAACAGAGTGTGCAATAATTTAGATTTTAATTCTCCTACAAAAGTACTTCTTATTACTGGTTCAAATATGTCGGGAAAGAGCACACTTTTAAGGACAGCGGGAATAAATCTGGTATTGGCATATGCAGGAGCACCGGTTTGTGCAGAAGTTTTCCGTGCTTCCATTATGGACATACATAGCTGCATGAGAGTAAGCGATGACCTCGGTAAAAGTATTTCCTCGTTCTATGCCGAGCTTTTGAGAATTAAGGCTATACTTAGAGAAGCAAAGGAAGGTAAAAAAGTATTTTTCCTTTTAGATGAGATATTTAAAGGGACAAATTCAAGGGATCGTCATACCGGTGCAAGGGTGTTGATTGACGAGTTAAGTAAGACTAACTCCATAGGAATGGTTTCAACCCATGACTTTGAACTGTGTGATTTAGAGCAAAGTAGTCCGAAGATTAAGAATTATCACTTTGAAGAGTACTATAAGGACAACAAGATTTATTTTGATTATAGACTTCGAAAGGGTGTTTCCACAACTCGAAATGCCATTTATCTTATGAGAATGGCAGGGATTGATATAGATGAAAGTTTGATTTAAGTTTGCGTGTAAATTTATATAGCTGCATCTCTTTTGAACTAAATTAAAGAGAAAAAAGGAAGGGGCTTGACGAGATGGCTCTTCCTTTATATTGTTTTTGTTGAAGTTATTCCTAAAAGGACTCCTTGAGAAACGCTATTATTTCTCTTGGTTTCTTAAAAATTATTTTCCTTAATTATTTCCTGTACTACTTCTTTTAGCAACGCTCGCATAAAAAATCTCCTTTCTGGTTTGTATTGCTAATTCTTACCAGAAAGGAGTGTTTCCTATTATTCATACACAACTTTTTCTAAAGTCTCTATTTGTCACGTCTTCCATTTAGCTAAAGCATCTGCAAGTGCGGAGTTTATAGGCTCATTCTTTTCCTGATGACTTAAGAATTTTGCAACTTCCCTCTTATTAACTTGTTCACCCTTACGTTTTTTGAAGGCATCAAGCTTCTCTCTGTAACCACAAGCACAGTAGAAGGATTTGTTTTCGTTTTCACCGCGTATTTCCATCTTTTTGTGACACTGAGGACATCTTGCATTGGAAACCTGTGAAATTGACTTTCTAAAGCCGCACTCACGGTCAGGACATACGAGCATTTTTCCTTTTTTGCCGTTTACCTCTAAAAGATATTTGCCGCATTCACATTTTTCCCTTGTAACATTGTCGTGCTTAAAGACCGCATTACTGGAAGTAACGTCTTTTACAAGCTTTGTTGCATAGTTCCTCATTTCTGCAACAAAGACCGCCGGATTAGTTTTACCTTTGCTAATGAGGGCGAGCTGTTGTTCCCATTTACCAGTCAATTCAGGAGATTTCAAATCCGAAGGGACAATATTGATAAGCTGAATACCCTTTGAGGTTGGGAAGATCTCTTTTCCCTTTCTCTCAATATAGAAGGTATTGAACAGCTTTTCTATTATATCGGCTCTTGTTGCAGGTGTTCCAAGACCGCTGGTGCTTTCTAGTGCATCCCTCAAAGCTTTGTTCTCAACAAATTTTCCTGGGTGTTCCATGGCAGATAAAAGGGTGGCTTCTGTGTATCTTGCCGGTGGTTTGGTTTTGCCGTTAACAGGTTTAACAGAAGTCAGTACGGCCTTTTGACCCTGTTTGATGTCAGGGAGTGATTGATTATTATCTTCGTCATCGTTGTCTTCTTCCATTTTTCCGTAGCCCTCATAAACACTTTTCCAACCTAAAGATTTAACAATCTTCCCTTTTGCAAAAAAGACTTCACCTTTAGCATCCACCTTAATAGTAGTCTGCTCATACTCAAAAGGTGGGTTTAAAACAGAAATAAACCTCTTTACGATCAAATCATATATATTGCGTTCCTCTGAGTTTAAGGAAGCTAAGTTGACATATTGTTCAGTAGGTATTATGGCATGATGGTCAGAAACTTTGCTGCTGTCTACAAACCGCTTTGTAACCACAATTTTGTTTCTTAGTATGCTTTGTACAGACTTTGCATAAGGTCCGACAGAAATGCTTTTTAAGCGATCTGTAAGCGTAGGCACAATATCCTCGGTTATGTATCTTGAATCGGTTCTTGGGTATGTAACTAACTTGTGGGCTTCATATAATTTCTGCATGATATTGAGAGTTTGCTTTGCAGAATAACCGTATCTTTTATTTGCATCTCGTTGTAGTTCGGTCAAGTCATAAGCTAGAGGGGGAAGATCCCTTTTGGCTTCCTTCTTAATTTCAACTATTTGACCGGTTTGCCCCGTAACTTTTGCGACAATATCCTCGGCCTTTTTCTTATCAAATATCCTTGTCTGTCCGGAAGCTTTGTCCTGCCATTGAACTGTAAAGCCTTCAAATCCCGCATTAATGCTCCAGTAATCTTTAGGCACAAACTTTCGTATTTCATTTTCACGTTCAACAATCATAGCCAAAGTAGGAGTCTGAACTCTTCCAGCGGATAATTGTGCATTGAATTTACAGGTTAAGGCACGGGTTACATTAAGACCTACAAGCCAATCAGCTTCTGATCTGCTCTGAGCTGAATAAAATAAGTTATCGTAATCCCTTGCAGGTTTAAGGTTGGCAAAGCCCTCTTTGATAGCCTTGTCTGTTTGGGAAGATATCCATAAACGCTTGATTGGTTTTCTAAACCCAGCCTTCATAATTATCCATCTTGCCACAAGTTCACCCTCTCTTCCCGAGTCGGTGGCTATAACAAGCTCATCAATATCATCACGATGCATTAAGTTTTTTACAACTCCAAATTGTTTTGAAGTTTGTCTAATTACTACCAACTCCATTTTCTTTGGCAGCATAGGCAAATCTTCTATATTCCAGGTTTTATATCTACTGCTGTAAGTCTCAGGGTCAGCCAAAGTAACAAGGTGACCTAATGCCCAAGTTACAATATATTTTTGCCCACTTAAGAATCCGTTTCCTTTTTGGTTGCTATTTAGCACTTTTGCAATATCCCTTGCAACGGAAGGTTTTTCTGCTAAAACTAAAGTCTTTCCCATTTGTATATTCCTTTCAAAATTAGTCCTTTAGTGTATATATTAGCACTATTATTTACGAATGTACATAGTTCAAGCATCTCCAAAAGACTAACCCCAAAAGACAATACCTCACTTAACGTATTTTGAAATAGGAATATTTATTTCCTTGACACCCTGTGCAACAAGTCTTGCAACTTCATTAGCACCCGTTTCGGTAAAATGAGTGTAATCAGTCCCATTTGATGAAACTAAATAGAAGCTATACACTCTATTATAATCAAGTGACCCATAATAATTTAAACATTTTGTCATCATATCAATAATAGCACAATCTTTTTCATAAGCTACCTGCTTCATAGCATTGCAATAGTCAGGAAAATCGTTTATATAGGTATTGTTCTTATAATTAAGCCGTGCAACTGGTGTTATCAATACTGGTATAGCACCTTTTGCCCGAGCACCATCAATGTATTTTGCAAGATACTCCTTATAGGTAGTATATGGAGCAGCATAGCGGTCAGCATTATTTATAGTTGCGTCATTATGACCGAACTGGATAAACAAGTAATCACCCTTTTGAATTACATTAAGGATTTCATCTAATCTTCCTTGCTCAACGAAATTCTTTGAACTTCTTCCACCAATGGCCTTGTTAACAAACTTAACATCATTTGTAAAATAATTGCTAATTACTTGCCCCCAACCAGCTTGTGGATAATAGGAGGAATTATAAGTCTGTACGGTTGAATCGCCAGCTAAATATACTGTGGGTATGGTAGTCGAAGTTGGAACAGGTGTGGATGTAACATTTGGGTTGGTAGTTACTGGCTCATTTGTTTGAGAGATTCTTAAGTAGTCCACATTTGGACCGCCATTTGCAGTGATAGCAGTTGCTCTGATAATATTTTGTCCCTGATTTAGATATACAACTATACTTGATTCATCCCAAGTTGTCCAGTTTGTAGTTATACTAAAGTCCATGCTGTTATGAACGATGTTTCCATTAATTGATATGGACATTGGTCTATTAACGGTGGTTCCATTCGAATACCTAAAAGTGGTTTTATATGAACCTGATGTAGCTACATTGATGTTCCATTCAACATAGGATCCTACTTCGTTATTATAGTTTACATATCCGCTACCAGTATAACCTGTATTGATGGTTTCGAGTATACCATTAGTTATTGAAGCTTGTTCAGCTTCATAAGTTTCAGTGAAAAATTCCCCAGAGGGCTCAGTTTCACCAGGAAATTCCGATATCATGCCGAGCAGATATTTTCTCATATAACCAAAATCTAATGAATCGACACTACCGTCACTGTTTACGTCTGCACTCCATTTATTACTTAAATCATGTAAGTTAGAGGCAGATATTAAATAGCTCCTGAATATTCCAAAATCTAATGATGTAACAATTCCATCTCCATCAACATCTCCCATTATTTGCTTAACTGTATTTGTGGGAGTAGGGGTAGGTTTGGCAGTAGAAGTAGGAGACAAAGTCAAGAGATCTTGTAAATCATTTGCTACCATACGGGCAAGTTCGTTAGCTCCTGCACGATTAGGATGAAGGCTATCACCGGGCATGTAAAGTGCAAGGGTTGCATTGCTCCCTATAGCTGTGAAATATGCTGAGCTTAAAACATTGAGATCACACAATCTTACTTTTTGCTCATTTGCAACTGCAAGAGTAGTATTTCTATACCATCTGTTTACTGCAGTATGTAAATTGCCATTAAAATCTGTTGCTCTGCCTTGTGGAGCGAGTAGCACCATTGTAGCACCTGTTGCTTTAACTTTTACAACCATATCCGTCATTATTTCTTTAAATTGTGCTTCGGTGGTATTGTTTTTTGAATTGGTATCATTAATACCAAACTCAAGTATGAATATATCTCCAGGTTTAATATATTTCATTATTGCCTCAAACTGTCCATCATCACGAAAACCTCTTGCACATTGCCCGCTAGCCGCCATGTTTCGTACTTGGAATAAAGAAGGGTCAACATATTTTGGCAATAACTGACCCCAGCCACATTGTTCACTTGTGTCTAAAGGGTAGTAATTACAAGCTGTTGAATCACCGCCTATCCAAATAGTTCTGTTTGTAACAGGGTTATCGGACAGCTTCTTTATTTCAAGGGCACTAAGCGTAAAAGCTGCACCTTCTTTTCCTTCAGTAACAAGTATGTTTAACTGACCATCGGTTATTGGAATTTGAAATTTATCAACAGCACAGTTGCCTGTCATGTTTATGATTTGTAAAACGCCCTCAGCTGCGACACTAGACCTAGTTGTATTTCCTAAGGTTACTTTTACTTCATATAGGCCATTAGGAAGATCAACGTTAAAGGTATTAGTGCTTTTTGTTCCATAAGTAAGAAATTGAACTGCATCACTTGCTACACCACTCCCGGAGGCATTAACATTTCTCATATTTGACGGAGTATTAAAGCCATAACCTAGAGACTTATTATAGGCTGTTGAGGCACTGACACCAATATAACCCCATTGTACGGAACTACCACCAAAATCAAACTTGTAATCTGTAGTTGCAGCTTTGACCTTTTCGCCTACAGGAAAAACCATTGTCAGTAGAAGCGAAAGGACACAAATCAATACTTTTGACTTATTACGGATCATTTTTAAACCTCCCACAATAAAAATAATTATTCTTATTTTTTATAATCAATTTTTATGAAAAATAATGCGAAGAAAGTGTAGCGGTTGATTAACTGATTTAAGTAATAAATAGATTACTAAATATAAAATAAGTAGAATTGATAAAAGTACTAATTATATTTTAGCAATATTTTTAGAATAAGTACATAATCATTTTAAATCCTATGCTTTTATTGATAGAATATTGGGTGATTTAAAAAAACAACTTTCACTTCGTTCGAAAGAAGCATAATAAAAGCGAGTAGGAACTTAATCCCACTCGCTTTTTATATAAACAATTATATTCTAGCAACACCGGATTTTCTAGCAGCTTCTCTAACAGCTTCTGCAACAGTAGCAGCAACTCTAGGATCAAAAGGTGCAGGGATTACGTAATCTGGGTTTAATTCTTCATCACTAATTAGAGATGCTATAGCTTTCGCAGCTGCAATCTTCATTTCATCATTAATATCACTTGCTCTTACATCAAGTGTACCTCTGAAAAGACCCGGGAAAGCAAGTACGTTGTTAATTTGGTTTGCAAAGTCTGAACGACCTGTTCCAATAACTTTTGCACCAGCTTCTTTAGCATCATCAGGCATTATTTCAGGAGTTGGGTTAGCCATAGCAAAAATTATTGGGTCTTTTGCCATGTTTCTAACCATTTCCTTAGTTACCATTTTTTCAACTGAAACACCTATGAAAACGTCGGCACCGACAAGAACATCTTTTAATGTACCTTTAACCTTGTCAAGGTTAGATATTCTAGCCATTTCTTCTTTTTCAGCGTTAAGGTTTTCTCTGCCTTCATATATAGCACCTTTTGTATCGCAAAGAATTACCTTTTTAAGTCCCATGCTCATCAAGAGTTTTGTTATTGCTATTCCTGCTGCACCTGAACCGTTAACAACAACAGATATATCGTTTATATCTTTTTTAACGATTTTTAGTGCATTAAGCATTGCAGCAACTGTAACAATAGCTGTTCCATGCTGATCATCATGGAAAATAGGGATATCACATTCAGCTTTAAGTCTTCTTTCAATTTCAAAACATCTTGGAGCTGAAATATCTTCAAGATTAATTCCACCGAAACTTCCTGCAAGAAGTTTTACAGTATTAACTATTTCATCAACACTTTTTGTTCTTACGCAAAGTGGGAAAGCATCTACATTTCCAAAAGTTTTAAATAGAACACATTTACCTTCCATAACAGGCATACCAGCTTCAGGACCTATATCTCCAAGACCTAGAACAGCTGTACCGTCAGTAATAACAGCAACTAGGTTTCCTCTTCTTGTTAATGTATAAGATAAGTCCACATCTTTTTGTATAGCAAGACAAGGCTCAGCAACACCAGGAGTGTATGCTAGAGATAAGTCATCTTTTGTTTCAACTGGAACTGAACTTATTACTTCTATTTTACCTTTCCATTCACTATGAAGTCTTAAGGATTCTTTTCTATAATCCATGCTTATAAACCTCCTATATTTATATCTTAATTTTATTTATATATCTTTTACTTCGTTTAGAACAGCTTTTACACTTTCAGCTGAAGCTCTTAATGCTTCTTCTTCTTCAGGGGAAAGAACTAGTGGTATAATATTTTGTATACCTTCGCAATTAACTATTGAAGGAAGACTTAGTGCTACGTCTTTAATTCCGTATTCACCGTTCATTACACTGCCTACTGTTCTGATAGTGTTTTGATCTTTAAGAAGAGTTTCTACTATTGCATTGATTGTGATTGCTATTGCATAGTAGGTAGCTCCTTTATTCTTGATTATTTCAGCACCTGCTTTTTTTACTTCTTCAGCAATTGTTATTTTGTCCTCATTGGTAAGTATACCGTTAGGAGCATGGGAATATTCACTAATGTTTTGTCCTGCGATATGTGTTGCACTCCATGCAGGAAGCTGTGAATCACCATGTTCTCCAATGATGTAACCATGTACATTTCTAACATCGACATTGAGTTTTTTACTTAGGAGATATCTGAATCTTGAACTGTCAAGAACTGTACCAGAACCAACAACTCTACCTTTTGGAAGACCAGACCATTTTGTAATCATATAAGTAAGAATATCAACAGGGTTAGAAACTACAAGGATTACTCCGTGATTATAATGCTTCATAACATTTTTTGTTATTTCTTTTGCTATTGCTACGTTCTTTTTTGCAAGGTCAAGACGTGTTTCGCCTGGTTTTCTATTTGCACCTGCTGTGACAATAATTACGTCACAGTCTTTAACGTCGGAGTAATCTCCTGAATAAACTGCCATTTGACCCAAGAATGAGATACCGTGGTTTATATCCAAGGCTTCCCCATAAGCTTTTTCTTTGTTCACATCAATTAATACTACTTCAGTTGCCATTTGCTGTAGGGACATAGCGAAAGCTGTTGAAGCACCAACAAACCCTGCACCTATTATAGCAACCTTTGACCTACTCTTTACCATAATTTACCTCCGCTCTTTAAATTAGTATTTATCACATAGATATAAAAGTTTTGTCTTTTTATCAGTACATAAAATACACATAGTTAACATTTTAACATACTTTTTTTTAAATGTATAAACCGGAATATAGCGAAATTTCATTGAATTTGTCCAAAATTAGCGGAATTATCAATCTGTATCAAGATAAAAGCTTCTATCTCACTATGGCTTCAAACTGTATTGGTATGCTATTTTTTTGAATGTATATTTTTGTATGGGTAATTTCTAGAAATAGTTTATACGATATTTATGGCTAAAAAACCATGCCGAAAGCACAAAAATCTACCAAATAATAAATCATGTTTTATGTACAAAAAGTTATATCAATAAAACAATTTATTAGTTTAGGAATACCTATTATGAAAATATGTATAAAATTTTTGAGGGTTTCTTACGATATATAATTATATCTAAAAAATTCTAGTCAGTTTTAAAGTCACATTCACGTCTGGACATATTCCAACATTATTAAAAATATAGGAGGACTATATGGCGATTGAATTAACTTCGTTGTTTAAAATGGCTGTAGAATTAAAAGCTTCTGATTTACATCTCACTGTTGGAAGAGCTCCTTCATTTAGGGTTAACGGCAATCTACGAGAAATTGATGCTCCAAAATTAACAAGAGAAGATACAGTTCAATATGCAAAAGCTTGTATGGACGATGAGAAATTCGAACATTTAATGACTTTCGGAGAGGTTGACTTTTCAATGACTGTACCAGAGGTTTCAAGATTCAGAGTTAATGCCTTTTTGCAGAGGACTTCTGTGTCTATGGTATTTAGAACTTTGGCCTCAAAGATTCCTACCATTGATTCACTAAATCTTCCGAAGGTTATAAAGCAAATTTGCGAAATTAAAGAGGGACTCATTCTTGTAACAGGACCCACAGGAAGTGGAAAATCCACTACGATGGCTTCAATTATAAACGAGATTAACGCAACTCGTTACGGACATATTTTAACACTTGAAGATCCTATAGAGTATATTTTTAAGCACGATAAATGCATTGTTAACCAGAGGGAAATTGGAAATGACAGCAAAACCTATGAAAGTGCTTTAAGAGCTGCATTAAGAGAAGATCCGGATGTAATATATATTGGTGAGATGCGTGATGTGGAGTCCATAAGTATAGCTGTTACAGCTGCCGAAACGGGACACCTTGTTCTTTCGACCCTTCATACTCTCGGTGCCGCAAAAACATTAGATAGATTAATAGATGTATTTCCACCACATCAACAGCAGCAGATAAGGGTACAGGTATCAACAGCATTAAAGGCTGTAATATCACAAAGGTTAATCCCCGAAGCTAGTGGCAAAGGAAGAGTAGCAGCTCATGAAATCATGATTGTTACGCGAGCAATAAGCAATCTTATAAGAGAAGGAAAGTCACAAAGCATCAACACTTGTATTCAGACTGGCGGAAACATTGGAATGCAAATGTTGGACAAATGCATAGGAGATCTCTTTATACAAAACCGGATAACAAAAGAAGATGCTCTTGAATTCTGTGTTGATAAGGATGGAATGCAAAATTACCTTGAAGTAGCTCAGAGAGGAAAAATCTAGGACTAGAGTTTTAAATACGTGATGGACTGCAAAAAGTCTATCACGTATTTTTTATGTTACTAAAGAAAATACTTTTTAAGAAAATACATTTTATAAAAGTACATTGATTTTTTCAAAAATATCAAATTGATTAATTGAAGAACCCATAAAGTTTTCAAATGCTCCCGACTTTTGTTCTATGCCCCCAACATCTTCGATATTAATTAGACAAAAGTAACTCATAATGATTATAATAATATTAATATGATAGGAAAAAGGATTTGATAAATTGAAAATACTTGTTGATGCTGATGCCTGTCCAGTTAAAAAAATCATAGTAAATATAGCTAAGGAAAAAAACATACATGTAGTGATGCTTATAGACACAAGTCATGATATTGATGACGGGTATTCGGAAGTAATAATTGTTGATAAAGCGAGGGATTCTGTTGATTTTGCCCTAGTAAACAAAGTAGACAAAGGTGATATAGTAGTGACACAGGATTACGGTGTAGCAGCTATGGCTCTTGCTAAAGGAGCAAAAGCAATAAATCAAAATGGCTTGATTTACTCCAATGAAAATATGGACAAACTTTTATTTGAAAGGCATCTTTCACAGAAGGTGAGAAGGTCTGGAAGTAGAGTATCGGGACCTGCAAAAAGAACAAAAGATAACGACGAAAAATTTGAAAAAGCTTTTAAATACCTATTGAGTAGTTTTTAAGTATATATTGAGAAAAGCTTTTGCATAAGCAATCGAAGTTAAAGCATCTGTATATGCAGACTAAAAGTAAAATTTCGTATAATAGAAATAAATATATATTTTGTAAAATCCAAAACTAATGTAAAATATTTATTACAAAATATATAGACACAGGATTTTTGCTAGTATGCAATTGAAATTTGTTTGGGAGGAAACTGACTTGAAAAATTTTATCAGAATATTAAAACAGGCAAAACCATATTGGAAGTATTTAATTATAACAGGCATAAGCCTGCTTGTAATCACGGCACTTAATCTTGTTACTCCTTGGAAGGTACGAGAATTGATAGATATTCTGTCTAATGACCAAATTAGTGGTAAGATGACAATCATACGGAATATTTCACTTATACTAGCTGGAGCTTATATGGCGAGGGCAGTATTTACATATTTATATCGCTACCTAAGTCATGTAGCGGCATGGAAACTGGTTGCAGATATGAGAGTATTGGTATACGAACACCTGCAAAAATTGTCCTTGAGCTTTTATCAAGACAAACAGACAGGACAGCTTATGTCAAGAACAATCAACGATACAGCAGCGTTGGAGGTGCTTATAGCCCATGCTGTTCCTGATCTTGTTACCAATATACTTATTCTTATAGGAACTGGGACTTTATTATTTGTAATTAATCCGATTTTAGCGGCACTTACGCTTATACCTATACCTTTTTTGCTTTTAGGTGGAGTTGTTTTTGTGAAAAAAATACGTCCGAATTTCAGAAAGGCTCAAGCAACTTTAGGGGATTTAAATGCAGTAGTACAAGACAATATATCTGGAATTAAAGAGATTCAGGTTTTTAACCAGCAGACCAGAGAAACTAAAAGAGTTAAAAAGAGAGCAAGAAATTATACTTCATCCATTCTAAGTGCATTAAAACTAAGTGCTATGTTCCACCCTGTAGTTGAAATGGTGAGTTCCTTAGGCACAGTTATTGTTGTTGCGTGCGGAGGATGGTTAGCTCTAAAGAATTATGTTTCAATCGCTGATATCGTTGGATTTATAATGTTTTTAGGACTGTTTTATCAACCTATAACTACGCTTGCTAGGGTAATTGAAGATTTGCAACAGGCTTTTGCAGGAGCAGAAAGGATTTTTGAACTTTTAGATACCCAGCCGGATATAGTTGACAATAAAGGTGCAAAGGAACTTGAAAGGTCAAAAGGTGAAATAGCCTTTAAAAATGTCAGCTTTCATTATATCTCTGAAAGTCCTGTTCTAAAGAAAATCAGCTTTACAGCAAAACCAGGGAAAATGTTAGCACTAGTAGGACCTACCGGAGTTGGTAAAACAACAATAATAAGCCTTGTTGCAAGATTTTATGATCCTCTAGAAGGAGAGATACTGATAGATGGTATAAATCTTAAAGACATAACTGTAGCCACACTTAGAAATCAGATAAGCATTGTGCTACAGGATATATTTCTTTTTAATGGAAGTGTAGCGGAGAATATAGCTTATGGGAGTAAAGAGGCATCAAATGATGATATAGTTAAAGCGGCTAAAATTGCAAGGGCTCATGATTTTATTATGGATTTACCGGAAGGGTATGATACGGTAATAGGTGAGAGGGGAGTAAAACTTTCAGGAGGACAAAAACAGCGCCTTTCAATTGCACGAGCTGTTCTTCGAAACACCCCCATTTTGATACTGGATGAAGCAACTGCCTCCGTAGATGCTCAGACAGAAATACAGATCCAGCAAGCCATTCAGGAGTTAGCTGGAAGCCGAACCATTATCGTAATTGCACACAGGCTTTCCACTGTAAAACAGGCAGATCAAATCCTAGTATTGGAGGAAGGAGAAATTGTTGAATCGGGTACCCATGAAGAGCTTGTTAACCAAGATGGTTTATACAGTCAGCTCTGCGAAGTACAATTTGGAGCCTAAACCCTGAATCTATAACCGGCACCCCAAACGGTTTCAATATATTGAGGATTAGAGGGATCCGATTCGATTTTTTCCCTAATCCTTGCTATATGTACCGTAACCGTTGCAGCATCGCCTAAAGAATCCAACCCCCATATGCGTTCGAATAATTCCTCCCGCCCAAAAACTCTGTTGGGGTTTTGGATCATAAATAAAAGAAGTTCATACTCCTTTTGTGCCATATTGATTTCTTTACCGTTTACAAATACTCTTCTTGCGTCTTTTTGGATTTCAAGCCCTCTAACGATAAAGGTTTCTGTTAGATTTTCGTTTGAATACTTATTTTTGAGTCTCTCATATTTCGATATATGGGCATTTACTCTAGCGACAAGTTCTCCAGGGCTGAAGGGCTTTGTGATATAATCATCTGCTCCAAGGCCTAGACCTCTAATTTTGTCGATTTCTTCTTTTTTTGCGGATACAAGTAAAATAGGTATATCTTTTGTATCACGGATACGTTTTAGTATTTCAAACCCGTCTATACCAGGTAGCATGATATCCAAAATTAAAAGATCAAATTCTTCTTCCTTAATGCAATTTAAGCCGCTTACTCCTTCTTCGCAAATCTTAACTGAAAAACCATTTATCTCAAGATAGTCTTTTTCAAGTTCTCCTATACTTTGGTCATCTTCAACAATAAGTATTTTTTTCATATTAATTTTCACCTTCCGATATTTTTTTTAGGGACATCATTATGCTTGTACCATCATTTTCAATACTCCTAACCCATATTAATCCGCCATGCCCTTCAATTATCTGTTTTGCGATAGCAAGACCTAATCCGCTTCCTTTCATTTTACTCCTTGCAGCATCTGCACGATAGAAACGGTCAAATATATGAGGGAGGTCCTCTTTAGGAATTCCTGTACCGTTGTCCAAAGTTTCAATTATAACTGTTTTGTTGGTCTCCCTAAGTATTATCTGGATTTCTCCTTCGCCTTTGTTCATGTATTTTTTGGAATTATCGATAATATTGGTGATAACTCTTCTTAGCCTCTCTCTGTCAATCATAGCATAGACTTCATTAGTAAGGTTGTTTTGAAGTTTAAGCTTTATATTGTATTTCTCTAATTCAGGTTCGTTTTCCATTACACAGTAATCAAAATACTTTACTACGTCAGTTTTTTCAAAATTAAAGGGTATTTGCTTTAAATCAAGTTTGGAATACAGCAGTAAATCATCTATCATTGAGTCTACCTGAACAGCTTTTGAGTGTATAGTATGTAAGTATTTATCAACCTTTTCAGGACTATTGGCAACACCATCGAAAATACCTTCAACATATCCTTTGATAGAAGTTATCGGCGTCTTTAGGTCGTGAGAAATGCTTGAAACAAGCATTTTTCTGTTATCGTCATATTTCATTTGTGTATATACGGATTCTTTAAGTTTAAGTCTCATTTGTTCAAAGGATTTACATAACTCCCTGATTTCTTGATCGCCATCCTCGATAACTTCATAGTCAAGGTTACCCCGGCTAATCTCACCAGCAGCAATTTGGAGTTTTTTTAGAGGTGCAAGTATGCCTTTAGAAGAATTAATCGAAACAAGTACATTTGTTATTAAGAATGACACAAGAAAAAATCCCATAGAAAAGTACAAAAGTTTTCCAGAAGCAGAAGCTTCTTTACCTATAGGAGCAAGGAGTATAGTCCAACCATCAACTCCATCGCTAAATTTTATAGGTAGAACTTTGACTATATATGAGCCATCATTTAAGTCCACGGAATTGCTTAGTAGATTCTTCTTATTTGCTTCAAGGCATTTTTCTATTTCTATAGGGTTTATTATTTTAGTTGCGAATACAATGTCATACTTTTTTAGTACTACTATACAAGCATCTATCTCTTTTAATTTTTCTGAAAGATATTGTTGGAAATCCTTTTGCAAAAGTTTTTCAGGATTGCCTTTTAACAAATTACCGTTAGCGGTAAAAAACTCGTACTGAATATTTGTGAGTTTTTGTATGCTGTCATAGCTTAAGTCTGCATTGAATACATAAGAGCTTATAAAGATAAACACAAAAGAAGCTATAATGGTCATCAAAGCCGGTATTGCAACTATTGCAGCATTTTGTATAATTAGTCGCTTTTTTAAACTCATAAATTCACCTGTTTATTAATCATAGATCTCTTTTGTCAAAGAGGTAGTAACCTCCTGTAAAGAACATTATACCATACCCTAACATGATTAAAAATTCTCTAGTAATTTTAGTTATAAGCATTGTATCAGACACCCAGTGTATATGCCAGTCAAGCATAGAGGTTATAAATAAACTAGAATAAGGCGAAAATATCTTACCCATTACAAAGCTTATCATATATAGCATTATACAAAGAAAAAATACTGCGGAACTACTTTTTAATATGTTTGAGAAAAACACGACTATCAAAGCCAAAACCATAATAGGTAATAGGGTGACAATGTATGAAATAATAATTCTTATTATTCCTATAAAAGTAATTGAGTTAAAATTGCATATAAGTCCTACACTCGTTGATAAAAGCATTACAACTACAAGATTAACCATAACAAAGAAGGCAATAGCTGTTATTTTTGCCGAAAATAATTTAAATCTTGACACGGGTCTAGTCAAGGCGATTTTCATAGTGTTATGTGAAAATTCACCTGAAAATAAATCTATGGCTACAAGTGTTGTGAATAAAGGAAGTAAAGTATTTGCTAGTACGGATAAAACCGATATAGGAAAGACTGAACTTTTTTTAAAAACCCCTACACCGACAGAACTCAAGCCAATTGATATAAGTATCCCAATTGCAATTACAGCTACAGAAATAATTAATATAACTATCATCTTTTTCTTTTTATACATTTTTTCTATTTCGTTTATAACTGTTGCTTTAAATCCTTCCATTTTTGTCAACCTCACTAATAAAGTAATTTTCAAGTGTAGCGTAATTCGCTAGAATGTTTTCCATATGGTCTACACTTAGAAGCTTTCCTTCGTAGATTATTCCTATTTTCGTACAGGTAAGCTCTACATCATGAATAAGGTGGCTTGATATAAAGAAAGTAGTTTGCTCAGTTTCTACTAACTTCTTAATTAGTTTTCTTATTTCGATCATACCTTCTACATCAAGCCCGTTTAGCGGCTCATCTAAAATAACCAGCTCAGGTTTTGAGAGAATGGCAGCAGATAGCCCAAGGCGTTGTTTCATACCTAGAGAGAAATTTTTAGATTTTTCATTTCGATATTTTAGTATTCCTGTAAGGGATAAAACTTCATCTATTCTGTTATCATCAATATTTTTATAATATCTAGAGAAAAGCTTGAGGTTTTCATATGCAGTAAGGTAGGGGTAGGATTCTGCTGTCTCAATAAGGCAGCCTACATGCTGCATAGCCTTTTCATATTCATCAACAACGTTGCGACCAAAAAGTTTGACCTCTCCGCTATCAGCTTTCATAAGACCTGTCATAATTTTCATTGCAGTTGTCTTACCTGAACCATTTGGACCTAAAAATCCGAAAACATCTCCTTTATTTATCTCAAGGTTGAGGGTTTTGATTCCTCGCCCGTTTTTATACATTTTGGTAAGTCCGTTTATTTCAATAACCTTTTCCATTAATATACCCCCGTATTTATTTGGAATTACTGTGCTAACCATCTGTAATCTCGTTTATAAGGAATTGAAGTAAAGCTTAGGGGCTAATTTGCATTTCATCTGTTTTTAGCCCCATAAGCTATAGAAATTGATTCAATTATGTGCTGTCAGCAACGTATCTTTTCCTCTTTTCTCTGAGGCATTTTAACACCTCTATAACTTAGTTAAACTTTTAGAATTGGAAGGAAAGAGGAATAAGCTTAGAGGCTTAACGACCTGGAATTAAAGTACTCAGTCTTCAAATACTCTTATAAAATCCGAATTGAAATTTATTTTCCTTAAAGAATGCATAGTTTTTGGGTTGATATGAAAATAAATTCCTCCGGTATCGCTGATAAAAACGATATTTACAATTATTGTATTGTTATCATCAATTATATGTTCAAATTGAGTCATACCATTTTCGTTTATTACGACATTAAAATCAAATTCCCATTTGTCCTTAGCATATTCTGCATATTCCTCTTTATAGGTCTCAGAGTACTTGCCTGAAACATACTTGTCATCAATATTATCAATTACAATAATTCTTTCACCAATCTTTGTAAAAGCGTTATCTTTAACAATAACTATGTCCTGTTTGTATTTACCGATATATTTTTGATCTATAAGCATATCCAACTCGCTATTTTCGTATCGTCTTTCAATATTTTTGCCATTAAGATCTGGTTTAGTAACAACAGTGGAGTTTATATCATAGATTCTTATTAACACCTCAAGAGTAAGATCATGAGATGTTCCCGTATCGTCTTTTCCAGACATAATACCTGAACCATAGATTCTTTCGAGGATTCCATCCTTATTTACGGTAGCTTTTCCAGTAACCATTTTTATATAAACATCATTTTGAATTTTGGGGAAAAGCTTGCCCATTTCCACTCCTAAGTCGGGTATAGCACGTTTAAATGCGAAGGATGATATAGCATTGACTAGAGCAGGAATTTGAGCATCAGCCAATGAACCTGAGAACTCTTTGCTACCATCAGCATTATTCTCAACGATTACGTAATCTTTAAGATTACCTACAGCAGCATCAATGATTTTTTCTACATCTTTCATTTCATCATCTTCAAAAATATCCTCGAACTGAGTGCGTTCTCTTTCGTTTTCGTATTCATAGACTTGATAGGTATCATTCCATGAATTGTACCATATGTTACATTTTTTGTCGGAGTAGCTATTGTTAATACTGGTGATACCATTACAATAATTTGAAGATGATTTGTGTTCTGTGGCACCCGATACATTGTCATACTTGTCAGTTTGAATGGAAGTAAAAAGCACATTATTATTATTCTTTAGTGTGATGGAAGTTTGAACAGTAAAGTTTTCAAGATCTTGACTACAGGACTTTGATGTGTACTTTATTGCTTGTTTTAGATGTTCATAGCCTGATGTAGACATTATATCCGCAAAGGCAGTTGAAACAAGCAACGCTGTTCCTAATGTAAAGCTTAAAGCCATCATTAGCTTTTTGTTTTTTATCATAATATATCTCTCCTATAAAAATTTTAGGAAGCACTTCCCATAGTTTAATTCTAAAATATATATATTGATTATAGCTAAAGTATATCTAAACAAATTATAAACATTTATTGCCTGAAAATAAAGTTGGCTTTAGAAAAATAGTATTATATTTCAAAACTATAAGGTTGAAACAATGCAAAACTAGCAAAAAACTAAAAAAGAATGCAAAAAACAAAGCCCTCATTGCGGACTGATTATTGCACCCTATTCCACCTGATATTG
>JGI24712J26585_10000980_pt1 | contig 24537 bp, 8 predicted proteins | sample BioPla3DNA2_FD_26585 | JGI IMG/M metagenome (IMG submission 26585)
ATATTTTTTATATTCATTAGTGAAATCCTTCTTTGGACTGTTTCTATGCTACAAAAAAGCGGCTTTTGCATAATTGCCAAAACCGCTTTGTCTACGGTCTGGGACTCCAAAATACGTATGTCTTGGAGTTTTTTTGTTTGTTTCTAACATTATACTATCGACTTTACAAGCGACACACATATTTGCTATAATAACATGGAAGAACGGAGAATATCCGTATTATAAAAGGAGGACATAACGCATGAAAAAAATTCTTGCAATCCTGTTGTCGCTTGTCATGATGCTGGGTGTTGTCGGCTCGGTTGCGGAACCTGTCAACCCCGCAGACATTCCGGACAGCGTCAACTCCCCCGATGGCACCTACGAATTGGCTTTTGTCACCGACGTAGGCCAGCTCAAAGACCAGTCTTTTAACGAAGGTACCTGGAACGGTGTTAAAGCCTATGCTCACGAGTACGGCCTGACCTATAAGTACTACCAGCCTGCAAATGGTGACGCCGCTACCGATGATGACCGTTACGATGCCATGAAGGCGGCAGCTGTTGCCGGTGCCAAAGTTGTAACTTGCGCAGGCTTCATGCAGGAAGCTGCTCTTCTCAAAGCTGCGGCCGAATTCCCCGAAGTCAAGTTTGTCTTTATCGATGGTTATCCCATCGGCCTTGACAACGTTGCCCCCATTGCTTTTAAGGAGCAGGAATGCGGGTTCTTTGCAGGCTATGCTATTGTCAAAGATGGCTTTACCAAGCTTGGCTTCACCGGTGGTGGCGGTGGAACCAACCCCGCTTGTGTACGCTATGGCTATGGTTATGCGCAGGGCGCTTCCGCAGCGGCTAAAGAATTGGGTATTGATGTTGAACTGAAATACTCTTGGCAGTACGGCGCAAACTTTTCCCACTCTACTGAACTACAAACCATGATGAGTGGATGGTATGAAAACGGTACTGAAATTGTCTTCGCTTGCGGTGGAAGTATGTTTTTCTCTGTAGCCGCGGCGGCGGCGGCCAATGACGCCTTTGTTGTCGGCGTAGACGTTGACCAGAGCTATATGTCGGATACGGTTGTTACTTCCGCTCTCAAAGGTATTGGTGAAGCTGCCTATTGGGCCATTAGCAAAGCTTATGACGGCACATGGGAAGAAATCGGCAACGTTGCTCAGTCCCTGGGCTGTGTGGATGATGCAACCGGCCTTCCCACCGAGACTTGGAGTATGGAAAACTTTACCGTGGAAGATTATGAAGCCCTGAAGGCTAAAGTTATTTCCGGCGAACTTGTGATTGATGACTCCCTCAAAAATGATGGTGAAGTTGTTGACGCAGGCCTTGAAAACATTAACATTCTTTACGAATAAACCTATTAGCTTATACTTTGCGGCGTCCCGTTTAAACGGGGCGCCGTTTTCTATAATGTCTATCTTGAGTTTTCGTATTATTAACGTAAAATTTCAAAACAAGCTTGTATTGCTTCGCTATTCAGAATTAGTATACTAAACACCGCTGATTCCGGTCTTACGCTGAACCTGCGTTAACTCTATACGGAAAATCAAGATGTCAATTGATTGATTTTTTCCCGATAATTTGATATACTTTTGCAGAAATATTAGGCTTGTTAAAGCCCTCAATCCATACCATCAAGAAAGAGGATATTTGTGTGAGTGGGCAAGAGAATTTTGTAATAGAAATGTTAAATATCACCAAGGCTTTTCCCGGCATCAAGGCCAATGACAATATCACCTTGCAATTGCGTCATGGAGAGATTCATGCGTTGCTTGGAGAAAATGGCGCCGGAAAAAGCACTTTAATGAGTGTGCTCTTTGGTCTATACCAGCCGGAAGAGGGTGAAATTCGCAAAAACGGCAAGCCCGTTCAAATCAACAGCCCTAACGATGCCACGGCCCTGCACATCGGCATGGTTCACCAGCACTTTAAGCTAATCGATGTTTTTTCTGTGTTGGACAATATCATTTTAGGGGCGGAGGATACCAAGGCGGGTTTTCTAACCAAAAAAGAGGCCAGAAAGAAAATCACCCAGTTATCCGAACGCTACGGCTTAAGAGTTGACTTAGATGCCAAGGTAGAGGACATTACCGTTGGCATGCAGCAGCGTGTAGAAATACTGAAGATGCTGTACCGGGACAACGACATTCTCATCTTTGATGAGCCTACGGCCGTGCTGACACCGCAGGAAATCGACGAACTCATGGGCGTGATGAGGGGTTTGGCTAAAGAAGGCAAGAGCATCCTCTTTATCTCCCATAAGCTTAATGAAATTATGGAAGTATCCGATAGGGTAACCGTTCTTCGCAAAGGCAAATGTATTGGTACCGTTAATACCAAGGATACCACCCAAGAAGAATTAAGTCGTATGATGGTCGGTCGTCCCGTGCAGCTGATTGTAAACAAATCTCAAAGCAAGCCCGGCAAAGTGGTTTTGGAAGTCAAAAATCTCTGCGTAAAAAGTAATCTTTATAAGCACGATGCCGTGAAAGATGTCAGTTTTAAAGTGCGTGAAGGTGAAATTGTTTGCATAGCGGGCATTGACGGCAACGGGCAAACCGAACTGATATATGCGCTAAGCGGACTTGAAAAGCCCACCAAAGGGAGTATACGCCTTTGCGGGAAGGACATTACCAAAGCGACTGTCAGCAAGCGCAGCTTGGCCGGTATGAGCCACATTCCGGAAGATAGGCATAAACACGGCCTGGTACTTGATAATTCCTTGGAGCAGAATTTAGTGCTTCAGCGTTTCCGTGAAAAGCGGTTCCAAAACCACAGTTTTATCCGCTTTAAGGAAGTCAGGGCGTATGCCAATCTCTTAATCGAGCAGTACGATGTGCGCGCGAGCCAAGGACCGGTGACGGTTGTCCGCAGCATGTCGGGCGGTAACCAACAAAAAGCCATTGTTGCCAGGGAGCTTGATAGAGATTCGCCCCTTATCATCTGCGTTCAGCCGACCAGAGGGCTGGATGTGGGCGCCATTGAATATATCCACAATCAAATGGTTGCCCAGCGCGATGAAGGGAAGGCAGTACTCTTAGTCAGCCTTGAATTGGATGAGGTGATGAACCTGTCCGACCGCATTTTAGTCATGTATGAGGGTGAAATCGTTGGAGAATTTGACCCTGAACAAGTAAGCGTTGAAGAGCTTGGCCTATATATGGCCGGTGCCAAGCGACAGAATACGGAGGTCTAACTTGCAAAAGAAAGAAAGCATCTTACAAAAGCCCGGTATGCGTTCCATTTTTGCTTCGCTTATTTCCATATTAATTGGTTTGGCGGCTGGAGCAGTCGTTATACTGATTGTGGGTGTAAGCAATAAAGCTATTGGTATCAGGGAAGCTTGGAAGGGAATTCGGCTGGTGGTGGCCGGCATTTTCACAACAGGTACCGATATGACCGGTGAATTAGTTTTTGGCTTCAATGCTAATGCGTTAGGCAACATGCTGTTTCGCGCAACGCCCATTATTTTAACAGGTTTGTCGGTTGCGGTTGCCTATAAGACAGGCTTGTTTAATATTGGCGCGCCTGGGCAGTATCTGGCCGGTACGGCGTCGTCGTTATATGTCGCCTTGTCCCTGTCAACGGGAATCGGTCGTATAGCGGAATATCAAATGCAAAACGGTATTCCCTTGGGAACCATTCTTTCGCCCGGGCTTGTTTGGTTTTTAGCTTTTATAGCGGGAATAGTGGCAGGGGCGTTATGGGGTTCTCTTCCGGGACTATTAAAAGCGCTGCTTAATATCAATGAAGTTTTGGCTTGCATCATGACCAACTGGCTGGCGGCCAACTTGGTCACTTGGATTTTCGATGAAAGTAAGCTCAAAAACATTATTGAAAACACTAAAACAAGCTATATCTATAAGACAGAGTTCAACGGCGTTGCGACAAGCAAAATGGGGCTTGATAAACTATTTCCCGGATCGCAGGTTAATGGCGGCATACTTATTGCCATCATTTTTTGTGTTATTTTTTATATTATTATGACCAAAACGACCTTGGGCTATGAATTGAGGGTTTGCGGCGCCAACCGCTATGCCGCGCGATATGCCGGCATCCAGGATAGGCGAAATATTGTTCTTTCCATGGCCATTGCCGGTGCTTTTTCGGGCGCTGCCGGGGCGCTGTATTATCTGTCTGGCAATACCGAGTTTTTCTGGAACACTTATCAATCGCTACCTGCGGAGGGTTTTAACGGTATACCTGTCGCTCTTTTGGCAAACTGCCATCCGATTGGAGTTATTTTTGCAGGTGTTTTTATGTCTTACTTGGATATAAACGGTTTGCAGCTAACCAATCTAACCAACTACAACGAATATATCACCGGCGTTATCATCGCAGCGATTGTCTACCTGTCCGCTTTTTCTTTGGTGATCAAAATGTGGATAGGCTCTATCCAAAAAAAGCGCAGCCTCCGAACGGAAGGTACGGCTGCCCTTGTAACTGAAGAAACAAAGGAGGAGACTGCGTCATGAGTTTTTTGATTCGCCAAACCCTTATTTATGCCATTCCATTAATGATTGTGGCTCTTGCCGGTGTTTTTTCCGAGCGAAGCGGTGTGATTAACCTTGCTCTGGAAGGCATCATGATTTTTGGCGCCTTTATCGGGGTGCTGTTTGTTCGGATGGCCCAGCAAGGCAATTGGTTTATTTCAGCTTTTACCGATAAAAACTTCTTGTCACTTCAAGGCGTTGTGCTCATAACAATGCTTGTTTCCGCTTTCTTTGGGGCACTGTTTTCCATGTTACTTGCCTTTGCGGCCATTAACCTCAAGGCCGACCAAACCATCGGCGGGACGGCGCTCAACCTCATGGCGCCGGCGTTAGTGCTGTTTTTCATCCGTATCATTGCGAATCAAAACAACTTAAATATGCATACAGGCGACTCGGCCAGCTACTTCATGCTTAAAAAGAGTATGCTGGGTTATGGGCGAACCGAGCAGATGGGTTTCTTAGGGGACACTTTCTTAAACAAGGTCTATCCGGTTACTTATGTGTGTATACTCATTTTTGTTGTTTTGGCAGTTGTTCTTTATAAAACCAAATTCGGTTTGCGGCTGCGCTCTTGCGGCGAGAACCCGCAAGCGTCGGATTCCTTGGGTATTAATGTATACAAAATGCGCTACTTTGGCGTAGGTATTTCGGGGGCGCTTGCCGGAATGGGCGGCTTTGTTTACGCGCTGACAACGGCCAATTGTTCTGCTAACGGCGATGTGGCAGGCTTTGGTTTCTTGGCGCTTGCGGTCATGATTTTTGGCAACTGGAAGCCTTTGAATATTGCCTTGGGCGCGCTACTGTTTGGGCTGTTCAAGTGTATCGCGGCATCCTACGGCAGTCTTGATATCAACGGCGATGGTGTTTATCTCCTCAAAGAAATTGGCGTTAGCGCTCATCTTTATCGCTTGCTTCCTTATCTTATTACGTTGCTTGTGCTTGCCTTCACATCCAAAAGCTCTCGCGCGCCAAAGGCTGAAGGTATACCTTACGATAAATCAACAAGATAAATCACGTTGTTATAGGCTTGGTTTATTAAAATTTTGTATATTTAATCGCACCATCAACTCTTATTTGCATATTCATGCACTCAACAAAGCCACTTCGAAGAAAATGTTGCAATCACAAACAAATAGTACTATAATAGTAATCTTAGTGATCTGGAAGCAAACGGCTTAAAGGTTACTGGGCTTAAGACATTGAAGATTATTTTATGGGAGGAAAAGAATGAAGAAAAGAACAGCCCGAGGCCTCTTATCTTTGTTTTTTGCCGTCATGTTTTTTATGACATTGGCAATGGGAACAGTATTTGCAATTGAAACTGAAACTGAAGTGTTTGCCCAGCCAGAAACACCTGTTCAGACGGAAGAATCTACCCAGTTGGAAGAACCAGCAGCAACGAATAAACCTATTGAAACAGAGCAGCCTGAAACAGCGGAAGAAACCGCTGTACCAGAGGAACCAGTTGCATCAGAGAAGCCGGATGCAGACGAGGAGATGGTAACGGTTTACTTTTTCACCACCTCCGAAAAACCGTGGAAAACCCTACAGACTCCAAAGGGTAAACCCATGCAAGAACCACAGGATGTTCCAAAATATGAAGGATATAGGTTTGTTCATTGGTATGAGATAGATAAAAAGTTTGAAGGCGAAATATCAGAACGTTTTTCTTTTGAGGATTCGATTTGTACAACACTCCGCCTAAAAGCGTATTATGAACCGATTTCCGAGGCGACCGAAGAACCCGCCCAAACAGAAGAGCTTGTAGCTACCGACAATCCCGTTGAAACGGAAGACACCGTCGAAGCGGACAACCCTGCTCAGACAGACGAACCCGTTGAAATGGAAGAGCCTGTAGCTACCGACAAACCCGTTGAAACGGAAGACACCGTCGAAGCGGACAACCCTGCTCAGACAGACGAACCCGTTGAAATGGAAGACGCCGTCGAAACAGATGAACCCGTTGAAACGGCGGATATTATTGAACTTGACGAACTCGGCAAGACCGATGAACCCATCGTTATGGATGAACTTGTTGAAACAGAAGACTCTATCCAAATGGAAGAACCCGTTGAAACGGAACAACCCGAATCAATCGTAGAACCTTTTGGACGCATTACGGACGCAAACGGCAACATACTGCTAACGGAAGAAGATCTTCCCGAAGAGGCGGAAAAGCTGTTTACCATCGAAGACGAAGAGCAACCTGAAAAGACCATCGATATTTTTTATAGTTTTGAAGGTAATTTTTTAAATGTAGGCGACAAGGTAACGCTGTATGCTATATTATACGGGTTTGAAGACGATATTTTTACCCTGCAATGGCAGCAAAGCGAAGATGGCGAAAACTGGACGGATATTGAAGGGGAAACTTTCAACACCTATGAGTTTACGCTGACGGAAGAAAACCTCGACCTTTCATGGCGCATGAAAGTAGTCGTGGCGCCTACGGAGGAAACGCCGATTGTCCCTGCGCCCGAAACAGGTACAGAAGAAGAAACGGCGCCTATTCCTGAAGCGATGGATGCGCCGACTGTCCCTACACCCGAAACAGAAGAAGAAACAAAACCCGCTCCCCAAGCGTCAGTGGAGCCGTCAACTGAATCGATCCCTGAAACCACAGTGGAGCAAACCTTTAAACCCACCCTGTAAAACATAAGGCGAAGCGGAAATCGCTTCGCTTTTGGCGTATAAACCGCTGCTGTGTGAACATCACTTGTGACGATGTGGAGGATAAAAGATGTACAGATACAAAAAACGCCTGTCTCTTTTGATGGCCATCTTAATCTTGCTAAGTAACACGCCATTGAGTGTTTTGGCGCAAACTTTTGAGAGCCAAGGAATCAACTTAAGAGGCGTAGTGGTGAGTTTAAATATTACTCCCGCCAATGTAACCATCAAGGCAGGGGAAACAACTACCTTGGTTGCGGCTCTGAGCGGTTCGTCTTTGCCCGACCCGAGTTGGTGTACTGTCACTTGGGAGTCGAGCAGTCCAAGTGTTGCTGCTGTACAGCAAGCCGCGACTGATCCGATGACTGCGACGGTGACTGCCGGTAGCGAAATCGGTATGACCAATATCACCTGCAAGGTGGTTTCGCTCTATAACGGTCTTGAAGACGTGTTTGTGGCCACTGCGGCCGTCAATGTGATTGAAAACAAATGGAATCTGACGGTGAAGTCGAACTACCCTTCGGATGCCGTTAGGTTTGTTAAATCAGCAACCGGAACCCTTTCCGCTGTACAACCGCCCCAACCGGAGTTGAGCATAGTTAAAACGTATGCGACGGATGAACAGCCTGTACTTGGTGCGGATTTTTCGGATGCCCTGAACACCGCCAACTACACAATCATTGGCTACAATACTGCACCAAACGGAACGGGCGATGCCTATTCCGTGAATGAAACCTTATCTCCCATGAGTCAGGATCTTACCTTATATGCTCAGTGGGAAAAAATAGAGGGTTACTTAATGTATCCCAATCCCAATGCGGGGCAGCTTAAGGATCCGCCTGATGATGGCAAGCCGTATATTTGGAATTGGAATTTTTATCTGTATTATTGGGACGGTGAAAAAGAAAATACTGCTCAACCGATCCAACATTCGGCGGTTTACTTTTCTAAAGAAAATAGACCGCGCACCGCGTTATGGGCTCAGTTTGACCCGTTGGTTACTTTTACTTTGCCCGGCCCAGAAGGCATTCTCCAAGCTGCCCAACAGAAACCGCCGCTTAGAAATTCTATTGAAAAGAGTTTAAATCAAGGGAAAACCATTACGGGATATCGTATCCGGTATGGGGGTGTCGGTACAATAAGTAACCAAGGGCTTGGTTCAACGATATATTCGGCAGACTATGATTTTAACAGCTTCGTTGGTCCGATTAAACCGCACTTCTCCGGTTGGGATTTCTACTGCGACGTATATGTGGCGCCTATTTATGAAACCCTACCGCAGGACAATCAACCGGCAGAATTTATTGTCTTAGACCGTTCTGCTGATGGTACATACAATCCCAACGATTATTTTTCCTATAACGATGTAGGTACCGGATTTGTCAACATGTGGGATGCAGCCAACAACACCATGCTAACCCGGTATGGCACTTCACTTTCGTCGGATGTAAGCGACCGCATCAATAAAGCCCCGACCACCGCTCAAGTGGCGGATAGGATGAACATCCAGCTTCTTCCCGGCCAAACCGTTCGCTGGTTCCAAATTAGGTACAGCGGCACTTCGGGTTACCAAGTGCTTGGCATTATTCAAAACCTGAATGTTTGGCATACGATCAGCTTCGTGAACCCCTTGAATTCCAACGCGACGGTGCTTTCTGTTGATGTACAGGACGGCGAAGATTATAACCTGTCGCAAGCTCCGGGCGCCTCTTCCGTCAAAATGATTGAAGGAAAGGTATTCCAGTACTGGTCGCTGCAACCGGGCGGCGTGGCGGTTACCCAAGCGGCTTTAAGCACCATTACCAAAGATATCACGCTCTATGCCGTATACCGGGACGCAAAAACCGTATTCTATCAGTATGCGGAGAATCAGCCTGACGGCTTCCCGGCGAAGGAAAACAGGCAACGCCTTCCCAAGCTGCATGATGGCATACCCGGTACTGCTATTACAATTAACCCGCCTTCTCCGCCTGCCGAACCGGGCTTTTATGGCGAGTGGGTACTGCCGACGGGTTCGCCCGCAACCAATTTTGATGGTACAACCTTCACCATGCCCGATGCCAATGTGCAGGTGTTTGCCCAATATAGAAAGATTGTTTCCTATACGGTTCAGCAATATTACGAACAAGAGGACGGTACTTATGCGCATGATTCTGATTCTGACCGTACCGATACCGCTGTTGAAGGCGACGCCGTTAGCGTGACTGAGAACGACAAAAACCATACCAAAAACGGCAAATATGTGTTGGATGACACAAACGCCAACAAAATATACTCAACCGTTCTAAGCGCTACAGACCCTACTCAAAACATCTTAAAAGTCTATTATAAAAAGGTAAAGACTACCCTTACGGTTGTTAAAAACTGGACAGGCACGGGCGCGTTACCTGGCGCGGACGCAACCTTTAAGATTGAGCGTAACGCCGTGCAGCTTGGCGATCTCGTCACCCTTTCGGATACGGATATTTCAACCCATCAGGTAACCTATACGACCTCGGTTTTTACCCATGACGATGCGGGTAATCCGTACACTTACACCGTAACGGAAACAACCACAACACCCGGTTATACCAAGACGAATAACGTTGAGGGGAACACCTATACCTTTACCAATGCCTATGATGGTTCGCCTAAAGATGTAACCGTTATCCTCACTTGGGATTTAACGACACGTACAGGTCCGGCCGATCCTTGGGATACGCCTGCCAGCGTCAGCATGGAATTGAAGCGTAATGGAGCCAAGGTTCCTGAGATTGGCGACTTTTTCATGACAAAAGTGGATAATCTATGGGAGAATCCGGAACAACCTAATCCTAAAAAATGGAAAAAGACTTTTACCGGCCTGCCCATGTACGCCCCCGATGGAACGGCCTATGAGTATACCGTCGAAGAAACTATACCCGGCGGTTATGTAGCTAATTTGACAGGCGCAACCGGTACGGGCGGGGCGGATGGCGTTACACTGTCCATTCTAAACAAATATACCGGCGGCCTTAAGTGGGCCAGCGATACGGCCACTACTCCGGATAATCCAAGATCATTTACGGCCACCAAAACCTTTATTGGCGGCCCCCAGATGACTGTGGATAAGGTAGATAAGCTGCTTGCCTTGCAGCGCACGACGGTTGAGAATCCCGGGATTGTCAAGATCGCGCCGAATAATGTTTTGCTCAAGTCCGTAACGGATGAAGGTAACAATGTCTTTGAATACACATGGGGCGATACCTTGTGGAGTTACGATGCTTACGGCAATGAATACATTTACAAAATCGTAGAAATTGAGCCTGATCCTGAATATCAAGGTGTAAACGCAAAACTGGTAGGTGACATAGCAACCATTGATGGCAGCGAGTATAACGTATTGCTTGCGGCTACCGGAGTTACCAACGAATACATTGTGCCTCAAATCAATGTCACAGGCTCTGTGGAATGGGACCTGACAAACGCCGAAAGCGGCGGCCGGGTACCCCAAGCTTATGTTTCGCTTTACAGAAAAACAGGTACAGGAACGGAAAGTTTTGTACCGGGTACTACCCAAATGGTGGGTTACGAGTATGTGGAAAAAAACGAACCCCTTATCCAACTGCTCACTTGGCCGAATCAGGACGGAACTGATGGCAGCGGAAACTCTTATACCTATGTCGCTTACCTAACCGATGCAAATGGCGTGAGGACATATGTCCCCGGCTACGCTAAGCAGGAAGAAGGCCGTACGATCAAGAACACCTACGACGGTGTTACGAAGGAGGATGGCGTAGAAGCGCCCCGTACCGTCACTGTGGACAAGGCGTGGGTAGGGGCGCATGCCGACTTTGAGATTTCAGCCAAGGTAACGCTGCTTCGTCAAATTCCCGCCGCGAGGGCATCGGGCACACCCTATGCGCCCGATGGGCAAGAGGCGACAATAACCGTATCAACAACCCAAGCAACTGCCCTCGACGGAGTTGCCGAAGTAACTTGGAGCAATCTGCCGCGCTATTTTGTCAGCGGCATGGAATATGTCTATTCCGTGGTCGAAACGCCCATAACCGTTGGCTATGTACCGGATATTGTAAAGCTTGATGAAGATTTACAATATCCTAACCTTATCGCGTATCAAATAACCAATACCTATTCGCCTGCGCTAAGTCCCGTAACAGCTACTATAGAATGGAGGGCTGTGACAGGGCTGTCGATAGAGGGCGTAACCGTACCTTCCATTGAGTTGCCGTTGCAAAGGCGTGTTGGAACGAATGATTGGCAAACGGCAACGGACGCGCAGGGACAGCCCCTCAAATTCAATTTTGGCAACCAAGAGGTTCCCGCAGGCCAGCAAAGCCTGACAGTATCCAAAACATGGGAAAATTTGCCTGTTACTTGCGCCTGTGGCCGAAACTATGAATACCGTATTCATGAAGAAACGGCACCCAACGGTTACCTCAAGTCCGGCGAAGGGCTGAATTTAACCAATACTTACAACGGCATGTCCCCCGGTAGTCTTACCATGTCGTTGACTGTTCGGAAAAAATGGGCGGGACTGAATGCTGGGGAACTTCGACCCGTTGTGTATATGAACCTATATAGAAACGATGATACGACACTGTACGGTTACATAGGTTATGAAATATCTCTTGACACCCCGGAAGACGGCAGCGATACCCTCTATGTGTTTGATGCCCTGAACACGGACGGCAAGTTGCTGCGCTATGCGCCGGATGGAGCAGCCTACACCTATACGGTCACAGAAACAGACTGGAGTTTATCTCCGATAAATGGTTATACAGCAACAAATCCCGGTGCCATTGGTGAAGGTACAGAACTTGTTGTTACCAATACAAGAGCCGCCGGGGAAATAACATATACGATTATTAAACAGTGGCAGGACGCGGAAGGTACTCCCTTACCGCCCGGTACCGAGGTTCCTGCCGCAAAGTTTATGGTATTGGAGCAAGATGAGGAAACTTTTGGACCAGGCGCAGAACTGACACAATATGCCCATACCTTTCCGGTGCATGAACTTACTGAGGATACGCTCAGTTACGAATTTACGTTACCCCAATATTCCACATTAGGCGTGGCTAATTACTACTATATTCAGGAAGTTATACCCAATGGGTACACCGCAACGGCTGTAGATTCTTACCAGACCGGTATGTTCAGCGTACCGGATTGGGATGAGGAAACGGGGTTGTTCATCAACAAATACGACGGCAACACCAACAACCAAGATTCCTCCCAAAGTGGGCCTGTCGGCGCGACTCTGAAAGTCCAGTGGAAGAATTTACCGCAAGACTTTACAGATGTAAACAATTTGCCCAACGTGACGCTGTACCTGAAACAAAATGATACGGCGGTGGGGGATACTTACGAAAAGACGCCTGCTAAACCTGCTGAGATTACATACGGCCAAGCAGAATCCCAGTGGGATATTGCTGCCGAATTGCTCAAATACGCTATGGACGGGACCGAGTTTGCCTATACGGTGGACGAAAAAGCCGTGCCTAATGGCTATGAAAAGAGTTACTCGGAAGACGGCAAAACCGTGATCAACACCTACACGGGCGGCGTGACGGAAGCTGAGTCGCTCAAGTTGAAAATAGAGAAATCTTGGGAGGATGTTCCTGTCGGTACAACGCTGCCCAAGGTTCAGCTAAGCCTTTACCAAAATGACAGAATAGACCCCATCGCGACGGGCGAAATTGCCTCGGCAGAATACACGGCGGGCCTTACCCAAACCTTTACCTTTAGCAAAGACGGCGCCAACAATGCGGGCGAACTTTTGCCCAAGTACGACCCGGCGGGCAACCTCTATACTTATACCGTGAAGGAAACGCCCATCAACGGTTATTATTCTTCACTTACCGATACCAACAACACGGTAGAGGACGGCGGCACGCTTTCCGTTACCAATACCTACGATGGAGAATCCAACTACGATTACCCCGTTAGCAGCGGACTTATCAACATTAGTTTAACCAACATGACCGGGCTGATGGTGGATAAAAATACATACCCCGACTTCACCTATACCCTGACCCGTAGAAGCGGCACCCAAACCAATTGGATCGTCGTTCTGGATGCGAACAATCAACCGCTTACGGCGCGAAACTCAGACCTTACCTTTACCGGCGGCGATAACCAAGGCAAATTCACCAAAATGGATGTTTGGAAAAATCAATTACAGTTTGCCCCCGACGGCACGGCCTACCAGTATTCGGTGAACACCGCCCATGGACAAACAACTATTCTGAATAACGGTGTTGACGCCCCCAATGCTCTGGACGGTTATGTTTCCCTTTACAGCAAGGATGACCATTTGGCTGGTGGTTGGGCGCCCGGGCAGAGGATGGTGGAGGTACAGCACATTCCCGAACAGGGCGTGTTGAAGCTGACCAATGAATATCAATTAAGCGGTCAAACCGTTGATGACCAATCCTTTTTCTTTGAGCTTGAAGTTGATAACGGCGGTTTCGCGGTCATTGATAAAACAGCGGTCAACGGTTACTACCAAATCAATTCCGGTGAAACGGTCTATATCACGGGCGTTAAGCATGGCGCAACCCTGACTGTAACTGAAAAAGATTACCAGAACTACACCATGGACTTTGACGCGAAGCGAGTAGATGGCGAAACGCTTGATACAAGTGTCGTTAACTTGTCAAGCGGCAAGTTGACTGTCGTTTTCAACCCTGCCAAATTCAATACAAGCATCGGCCTGCAGGTCAATGTGGTACTAACCAACAAGCAGGGTGAATTGGCGTTGAAACAGTCTTTTGTTGGCAAAGACCAAGCCAACGTTATTTCTGATATCAATTGGCCGGTAACTCAAGTGCATGTTAAAGTCACGCAAACAGGACAAGAACCTCAAACACATGAATTAAATCAGACGGAATCTCAGAAGATTATTCGAGTGCCTTATGGGAAATACACCGTCACGGCAGATTCGACGATTGCTCCAGCTTACGATCCTAAAGTGTTTGAGCTTAACCCTACAGAACCGATTACCCCGACCATTTGGGCTATGGACTCGTTAGGCGAGTTTGAAATCAATGCGGATAATTGTCACAGATTCATTCGTGTGGTAAACCTGTTTGAGCAACCTTTTGTGGCTGTTACCGTAAGAAAAGAATGGGTTGATGTGCCTGCTGGTGCTTTGGTACCTCAAATGCAGTTCAGACTTTGGCAACACCAAGTGGTAAAGGCTACTGGGGAGGAGATAGCTGTCGTTGAATTTGGTGTTCCCATTGCCGTGCCATCTTCTAATCAATCTGTCAGTTTTGGCGAACTTGAGGATGAAGATCCAACAGGTACCATTGACTATTGGTACGAATTACAGGAATGGTATAATAACTCGGCTGATGGTGTACCCAACGGCTATAAGAAGGAAGTCATTAAAGATAATCCTGTTTATCCTGATAGAGTAAATGGGTTTAAAAACACCTACAACGGTACATATAACAATGCAGATCCCGAAAATCCGATCATAGAAACCGTAACTGTTTCTGTGACCAAGACTTGGAAGGGACTGCGTGAGGGACATGAGATTGATCCCGGTAACGCGACTTTTAAGGTGTACCGACAGTATAATAACAGGGCGCCCGAACTTGTGGGCGGGGCCGCGCTGACCGCTGAATATGTGGATACAAGGGACGGCGCTGCCTACGAACAGGGCGGCATTATGCTGGTAGACAATACGGCTGAAACTGTTTCTGTCGGCGGCCTTCCCAGATTCGCCCCCGATGGAACGGAATATGTGTATTCCGTTTTGGAAGAGGATGTCTCCCCGGCGTATGTTGTTTCGACCCAAAAGTCGATAAGTGAGGGGACAATCAACAATAATGAAAGAGTTTTTACCCATGCTTTTACGGTAACCAACACCTATCAGCCGGGGTCTTATGGCGCGATGGGTGCCATTAACTTCGCTAAAAAATGGGAAAACATTCCCGCTGACAGCAGCTTGTTGCCTACAATCACCGTGACGCTTAAAGACATGACCGATGGCGGCGCCGGAGTTCTTGCTACCATTGACGCCCTTACTTCAGCGACAGCCAATAGTACTGAAAAACAAGTTTCCGCTACAACAGTTGACGAAAATGGCTATACTCTATCCGCTTCGGGTGAAAAGGTTCTCCACTCGCCCCGTTTGGCCAAGTACCGCCCGGACGGCAAGGAGTTTGTTTACCAGTTAGTGGAAAGTACTTTAGATGGTTATGAGCATGATACTGATACCTCTGTCGCTGCCGCTGCCATCGGCGTTGACTATCTGTTTACAAACACCTATCAGAACAACGTCAATACAGCCGATGCCGCGAATAAGGTGACCGTGGAAGTAAACAAAACGTGGAAGAATGTACCTGACGGCGCGACAGGCGAGCCGGCAGTTGTGACACTCTATCAAAACGGTAAAGAGTTTGGCACGAAAACACTCACCTTTGGGGCAAACAACACTCCTGTTTCCGATACGTGGACGCTGCTCAAATACGCTCCTGATGGCAGTGTGTACAGTTACACCGTGAAAGAAACCCCTGCCAAGGGTTATAAGCTGAATGTAGTGGAAACATCCAAAGACGCAGACGGCAATTCCGTTTGGGCGATTACCAACACCTACGACGGTATAACCGAATACACCGATTCCGGGCAAGAGAAAAATAACCCCGTGACCCTCACAGTCAAGAACAACTGGACAAGCTTGCCTGCCGACGCTCCGGTACCCAACGTAACGTTCAAAGTATATAATGATGAAAATGTTCAGGTCGGTAGCGTAACCTTTGTTAGCGGCACTTCCCATCAGGAAGAAGAGACAATTGAAAACCTCAAACGCTACAAACCCAGCGGCGGCGAACCTTACACCTTCTATGGTGTGCAAGAAACCGTGCCCAACGGCTATGAGCTAAAAGACGGTGGAAATGTTGTAGAAAACACCCCGGATCCACACCAATTTATTGCTTCAGACGGTACCATCACCGTAACCAATAACTTTAAGAACGAAACCACCTCATTCACAGTTGAAATACAGTGGAAACAGGGAACAACTAAAGACGCAACGGACGACATGGCTTCTAACACCCCTGTTCCCAATGTTTTGGCGCAGCTGCGGCAATCTGTTGGAACCCAACCAGCCGCAAACTTTGACGTTCCCAAGCTTATCCAAAGCGGTACGGCACAGTCTGATACCCGCACGGCGAAATGGACCAACTTACCTGTATACGATACGCAGGGCAATGCTTATGTCTATTCCGCTGTCGAAATAACGAACTTGACCCAAAATGGGTATCATGAGCCTTATTATGTGGGCGGCGACGGAACGGATGCGGCTCCCTACATTATTCGAAACGTCTACAATACTTCAGATGCAAATAAATACACCCTGTCCGGAACCAAAACATGGACGGGTTTGCCGGGCGGCGCAAGCGGAGCGGATTGCTCCTTTAGGCTGTTGTATAAGGAAAGCAATTCCACGGTCATCAAAGAGATTACTGGGGCTGTTAATGACGTTTCTGATGGCGGCTCCCATACGGCAACGCTTGTGTTTAATACGGACAAGGTTCCCATATACGCTCCCTCCGGGGAGAAATATCTCTACCAGCTGGTGGAAACCGTCCCCAACGGGTACGAAGCGGTTGTTCAAAGAACGGTAAACGATACCAACAGAACGATTGTTTTCGAGGTTACCAACAACTACACCGGCACCACACAGGCCGGCGGTACCGCCAGCGTAACCGGCAAAAAACTGTGGGCAGGCGTGCCCTCCATTACCAACCCCGCCAAGGTGGCGCCTGTTACCCTGAGACTGTTTAGGGCGGAAGATGACGGCAGCGGTACGCCGGCTTACTCCGACCGCAATGATTCGCAGGCCCTCTCCTTTAACTCCGCCTTGGAAGCGAGCGCGACTTGGGCAGGGCTTGCGTACTATGCGCCCAGCGGCAATCAATATCTCTACCAGGTACGTGAAATTGACGCGGATGTGCCCAAGGGCTACGTAAGGACTGTGGACTCGAACAACGCGAACCTCATTACCAATACCTATAAAGAACTATCCGAACTATCGGCTGATGAAAAGGTCAATTTTACCGGCGCCAAGGTGTGGGCTGGTCTGCCTGCAGCGAACGCTGTCGGTGCGCCGGTGCGGCTGCAACTGAAACAGAGTATGACCTACAAGCTAAATGGCGAAGATACGACCGATACGGTTGACTATGGTCCGTCCGTTGTGATGCTGGATAGCAAGACGGCGGTTCCCGGGGAACCGGACACAACGCACGGAACCTCCCATACTTGGACCGATTTGCCCAAGTATGCCTTAAACGGTACGGAATACACCTACAGCGTGGTGGAATTGAGAGTGCCCAACGGCTATACGTCTGCAATATCGACTGACGGCACGACCGTGACCAACACCTACGACGGCACGACTGATAACGCGAACTCAGGCACACCTGACACCTTCACCGCTACCATCAAGTGGATGGGTATTCCCGAGGATGAAGCCGGCGCAACCGTTGACGTACAATTGAAGCAGACTGCGGGGCTCAATACCGTGAATCGTGGTTCCGCGGTCCCTGTGTCAGATACTAATTCGACAACGCCCCATGAAAATACGAACAAGTGGGAAAACCTACCTAAATTCGCGCCCGATAGCAGCGCCTATGTTTACAGTGTGGCTTTGGCCAGCGTACCCAATGGTTATACAGCTGAAATATCGGCCGACGGCAAGACCATTACCATTACATACGATGGGCAGACCAACAACTCTTTGACCACCCCCCTCAAGCAGACGCTTGAACTGTTGGCAAGTAAAACGTGGGGGAACATACCGGTAGATGAAACCGGCGCTGATGTAACGCTCCGATTAAAGCAGGTGTTGGGTCAGACCATTACGGATTATGGCGATAAGGTGCTTAAAGACGACGGCTATCACTACACTACGGCGTATTGGGATGCTTTGCCCAAATATGCGCTAAGCGGCGATGAATATGAATATTTTGTGCGTGAGGTAACCATTCCCAAAGGCTATGCGTTTAGCCAGACTGGGAATAGTATTACCAATACTTTTGATGGCTACAGCGAAGAAAGAGCCCCTGAGGAACCCATCAGCGGCAACCCCTTGGATGATCCGACCGACCCCGGCCCAGGCAATACCGCCGAAAAAGTCACGGTTAACGCGACCAAAACTTGGGTGGTAGATGAGCAAACTGTTACGCCTGGCAGCATGGCGCTGCCCACTATATACCTGCAGCTGAAACGCGCTCATGTTGTAAATGGAGAGGTGAAACACGTTGACGATATAGGCAATCCCAAGGAACTGGTTAATGGCGCGAAGGATGCCCAGTGGACTGACTTATACCGGTACGCGCCGGATGGTACGGACTTTGTGTATACTGTACATGAAGTGCAGATTCCCAAGGGATATAAACTTACCCAGACGGGCTATGCCCTTACCAACACCTATGATGGCGTAAGCGAAGGCGGCGACCCGACCAATCCGGGGGGTGAAAATACCGCCACAGTTTCCGCGACTTTGAACTGGTTAGGGGTACCGCAGGGTATGACCAAACCGAACGTTGATGTGCAGCTTTGGCAAAACGGTGTAGCATATGACGCGAAGACAATGAGGTCTGGTGACACCATCGCCCAGTGGACCAACCTTGCCAAATACGCGCCGGACGGCAAGGAGTATACATATACTGTTAGTGAAGTGAGTATCCCAAAAGGCTACTACATGGAGCAGGACGGCTGGAACATTACTAACGTATATAATGGCGTTAGTGAGGGCGGAGCGCCGACCAATCTGCCCACAACTGATGAACCCATGAATACCCCGACCGACCCGAATACCAAGAACCCCGTTACAATCACCGCAACGAAGAGTTGGGCGGATGTACCCGCAGGCGCGGCCGTGCCGACAATCCAAGTGCAACTTTGGCAAAACGGTGTAGAACATAGCATTGTAAAGGCAATACGACCGGGCGACACCACCGTCCAGTGGGAGAACCTTGCCAAGTACGCGCCGGATGGTGAAGTATATAAATACACTGTTAGCGAAGTGAATATACCTCAAGGTTACTATATGGTACAGAATGGTACAGCCGAGGACGGTTTCACCATCACCAATACCTACGATGGTCTAAGTGAAGGCGGAACGCCCAATAACCTGCCCACGCCCGGTAATTACACGACAAATCCGAACCCGACCGACCCCGGCGGGAAATCCGATCCGATTACTATCACCGCCACTAAGGAATGGAAAAATGTGCCCACAGGTGTGACCGTGCCTACGATTGAAGTGCAGCTTTGGCAAAACGGCTCGGCACATGGCAGCGCAAAAGAGATACCGGCGGGCAGTTCCACTGCCCAATGGACGGGTCTTGATAAGTATTCACCGGAGGGCAAGGCATATATATATACTGTCAGCGAAGTGAGCATCCCGATGGGCTTTGCTTACACGCAAAAGGGATATAAGCTTACCAATACCTATGACGGCTTAAGCTTTGGCGGAACGCCCAATCCGCCCGCAAACCCGATAGGACCGGACACCCCCAATACAGAGCAAAACCCGTTTGATCCGGAAGCTCCGGGCAATAACCCGACTGACCCCGGCGGACAGTTTAGTCCCGTTACGGTAAGGGGAACCAAGAGCTGGAAGAATGTGCCGGAAGACGCGATCTTACCTGAAATTACTGTTCGCTTGTATCAAAACGGCAAGCCGGTCAACGAAAAGACCCTTGCGCCCGGAAAGACAGAGTTTGAGTGGACGGATCTTGTCAGGTATTCACCGACAGGCAAGGCGTACATTTACACTGTCAGCGAAAAGAGCATTCCCAAAGGATATTCCTATCAGCAGATGGGCTACAATCTCACCAACACCTATGATGGTCTAAGTCTTGGTGGAGAGCCGACCCCTCCCGAAAACCCCGTAACTTCCGATACTCCCAACACTGTGGGTAATCCGTTTGATCCATACAATCTTGCGAACAACCCGACTGACCCTGGCCTGAAGGCAGAACTGCTTACGATTACCGCTACGAAGGTCTGGGAGAATGTACCTGCCGGAAGTGAGGTGCCTGATATTGCTGTGCGCCTGTATCGTAATGGCTTAAAGGTGGAAGAAGATAAGATAATCGCCGGCGATAGCAACAGTGCCGTATGGACGGGTCTTGATGTATTCGGATTGGATGGCGAAGAATATCAGTATACCGTCAGCGAGGTGAGCGTTCCCCCCGGCTTCAATGTGTTACAGAGCGGCACGGTCAAGGACGGCTTCACTATTACCAATACACGTATTATTTTGAACGACCTGCCGGTCGAAGTGGGTGGCGTGAACAGCTCCGGCGAGTGCTTCGAATAACCGCAGTGACGAACGAAGATGTGTAAAGGAGCAATAGAAATGAAGTATCCTGCAAGAATCCTGACCATATTAGTAACTATCCTTCTCATGCTGGCGCCTGTCGCTGGGATGGGGGGAACGGCTCAACCAGAAGATGAGCTGGTCGTTGGTTCAACAACGCCGCTCACCGGAGAGTTTTACTTATCCCTTTGGGGAGAAAACATGGTTGACATGGGTGTTCGCCGCCTGATACACGGCTACCACACGGTTGTTGGTCTTGAAAAGGCAGACAGGCATCTGAACACGGATGTACTTTCAGGCACGGTTGTGACCGATGACAAAGCGGGCAACAGAATATATACGCTGACCCTGAAAGATGGGCTAATGTTTAGCGATGGCAAACAAGTAACCGCTAAAGACTATGTGCTGACGCTACTGATGACCTACCACCCGCTTTTGCGGGAACTGGGCGCAACGGTTGAATCGATGCGAGCCATCGTCGGGGGTATAGCTTTCCAGACGGGAAAAAGTGAAACGCTGGAAGGCGTCCGTTTGATAGACGAAAGAACCTTTTCAGTTACCCTCAATAGATATGCGCTGCCGGACTATAACGAACTGCGCCATGTGGATTTATTCCCGACACCGCTTCATGTTTTGTTTCCGGGACTTGATATTGTGGATACGGGCAAAGGCATACAGTTTAGCGAACCCATCACTATAGACCTGCTGAGAGATAGGCTCAATGGTGAAAGTGGCTACCGCAGCCATCCAGGTGTGGTGAGTGGTCCGTATAAGCTGGTGGCTTTTGACGGCACAACGGCGCAATTTATTCGCAACGAAAAATATGCCGGAACGAAACCACAAATCGAAAAGCTCCGCTTAGTGCTTGTATCCAATAACAACCTTGCCGATGTTTTGAAGAGCGGCGAAGTGCATTTGGTTACCAAAATCAGCTCTGCGGCAGTGCTAAATCAGCTAAAAGACGCCGAGGGTTTGCTGTCAACCTCCTATCCAAGGCAGGGCCTGGCTTATCTTGCGTTCAATTTCGAGCGTAAAGCAGTGCAGAATTCCAATGTCCGCAAGGCGATCGCGCACTCGATTGACCGTGAAATGATTATCAAGGATTTCTTGGGCGGAAACGGTGTGGCTGTAAACGGTTATTATGGTATGGGGCAGTGGATGGCTCAACATTACGAGAAAGTTGGCAAAGACTTCATCAAAGGATATGCATTTGATTTGAAGCAGGCCGCTAAGCTATTCAAAGAGGCTAAATATAGCGCCAAAAATCCGCTGAAACTAACGATGTTAATTGCGGAAAACAATGTGGTTGCGGACGCTGTAGCCGAAAGTTTAAGCTCTTCATTGACAGAATTGGGTCATGAACTGACTGTCCAAAGAAAACCGTGGAAAGAGGTTCTGCAGGCATACTATCATCAAGGTGAACGGGATTTTGACATGGTCTTTATGGCCAGTAACTTCAATCCCTATTTTGAGCCTGGGCTCCAATTCTCAGGAGACGAGGAGTTGATGGGCGGACTAAACTTTACGGGTATCCAGAGCAAATTGCTACAGAACGCCACAAAGTCGATGCGGGTAACCCCATCGGAAAAGCCCGATGAATATTACACGCACTGGCTGGAGTTCCAACAACAGTTTGTGAAGGTGTTACCTCTGATTCCGTTGTATTCCAATAACTATACCGATGTATACAGTGAAAAACTGACAGGGTATGAGGTTGCGATGCATCTTAGTTGGGCAGACGCGATACTAAACGCTGAATTTGCAAGATAAGCCCTATCTCATGGAAAGAGTCGCGGATAAAAAACCCTCGGCTCTTTTTATTTGTATAAATTAACTCAAACGCTTGTAAGGTAAAGGCTCGTTTTCTAGCGTTTTTTTAAAGCGGCTTTTCTTGTCTTGCCTTTTGATGGTATAATACGCCAATATGGAGGGTGAGATGACAAAAGTTGTTGTAATTGGTGGAGGTCACGCAGGATGTGAAGCGGCGCTTGCTTCAAGCAGGCTGGGGTTTTCCACCACCCTTGTCACATTAAATATTGATGCCATCGCACTAATGCCCTGCAACCCTTCCATCGGCGGGACGGGAAAGGGGCATCTGGTCAGAGAAATTGATGCGTTGGGCGGGGAGATGGGTCTTGCGACTGATGAAACCATGCTGCAAAGTCGTATGCTCAATACCGGCAAGGGGCCTGCAGTCCATAGCCTTCGGGCGCAGGCGGATAAGGTTGCCTATGGAATTCGTATGCGCAAAGCCTTGTTTCAAGAGGAGAACCTTTCTATCCGCCAGGGAGAGGCATCGGAAATTCTAATCCATAACGGTAAAGTACAGGGTGTCAGGATTTTGACCGGTGAAACCATCGCTTGCCAAGCGGTGATTGTGTGTGTTGGCGTTTTTCTAAACAGTCGAATCATTATCGGTGAATCGCAGTGGGTATCAGGCCCGCAGGGACTGCTTGCGGCAACGGCGCTAACAAAAAACCTGCAGGACTTGGGTTTCAGCATTCGTCGGTTTAAGACGGGAACGCCTGCCAGGGTGCTTGAGCGGAGCATCGATTTTGACAAAATGTCCATTCAATTAGGGGATGAACCCGTCACGCCCTTTTCTTTTATGACTGATGAGGCGCTTACTAACACTCACCCCTGTTATTTAACCTGGACCAATGAGCGGACGCACGAAATTATTCGGGCGAACTTGCACCGTTCACCTATGTTTTCGGGCGCTATCAAGGGGACGGGGGCCCGCTACTGTCCTTCCATTGAAGATAAGGTGTACCGTTTCAGCGATAAAAGCAGGCACCAGATTTTCTTAGAGCCCGAAAGCGCTTCTTCCAAGGAGTGGTATGTGCAAGGGCTTTCGTCCAGCCTACCCGCCGATGTGCAGTGGGCCATGTATCATACCGTTCCCGGGCTTGAGCGGGCAGAACTTTCCCGCCTTGCCTATGCGATTGAATACGATTGCATCGACCCGCTTGCGCTTCAACCCACCCTTGCCACTCATGATATTGAAGGCCTGTTTATGGCAGGACAAATCAACGGAACCTCAGGCTATGAGGAGGCTGCGGCCCAAGGCCTTCTTGCGGGTATCAATGCGGTACAATACATTAAAAACGATGAGCCCTTACTTATTACCCGTGATCAGGCCTATATTGGCGTACTAACCGATGATTTAACTGGTAAGGGAACTGATGAACCTTATCGTATGATGACCAGCCGTGCGGAGCATCGCTTGTTTTTAAGACAGGATAATGCCGATCTTCGCTTAACGGAAATCGGCAGAGAATATGGTTTGGTCTCGGATGAACGTATGCGACGAATGGAAACCAAAAAGCAACAGACCGAAGAAATTTTGCGTCATCTTGAAAAAACAAGGCAGGATATTTTAATCAGGCGTGGCGAAAAGACAACGAGCGACTTGTGCGCCCATATGGGATACACGCAAGCGGCGCTTCATCAGGCGCAGATTCAAATTCGCTATCAAGGCTATCTTGAAAAGGAGGCGGCGGCCATCCGTAAAGCAAAGGCTATGGGTAATCGGCGCTTACCGCATAACATCCCTTATGAATCTATCGAGTCTTTACGCATAGAGGCAAGGCAAAAGCTATCCAAACAAAAACCCATGACTTTGGGCCAGGCAAACCGGATACCCGGCGTTTCACCGGCAGATATTGCTGTATTAACGGTTTGGCTACATAAAAACGGGAAATAAACGAACAAACCTCCTCATCGAGTCAAAACATCCGTCCTTTTATTTTTCATATAAACACCGTCAATTCTTTTGTGTGAATAAGAGTGGGATTGTTTTTCTTTTATTTTACCGGAGTCATTTTACTCTTTTTACAATTCAAAACAATCGTAAAATAAATTATTTTTAGTCTTGACACGGTTGTATTTATTTGGTATTATATTTAGGCTCACTCAAAAAGCAAGGTTAGAAACAGCTTAGTTTTGTAGTGTAGCGGGTACCTTGAAAACGATACAGAAAGAGAAGCAAAAAACGACAGTCGATTCGATTGAGAGCTTTATCGCCGTACTTTGTTATTAAGTATGCGTGTTAAAGGGA
>JGI24712J26585_10000990_pt1 | contig 24405 bp, 20 predicted proteins | sample BioPla3DNA2_FD_26585 | JGI IMG/M metagenome (IMG submission 26585)
ATACATAGAAAATTATTTAGACTATTTAAAATATGAAAGAAAACTTTCAAAAAACACTTATTTATCTTATAAATATAATTTAAACAAGTTTTCTTACTTTTTAGGTAATGAGTCTTTGCTTACAGTTACTACTAATAAAATTAGAGCTTTTTTATACGATAGTAATATGAAATCTAGAACAAGAGCTCATTTTTTAACTGTAATTAATTCCTTATACTTATATTTAATAGAAAATAACTTACTAGAAGAAAATCCATGTGCTTTAATTAAACTACCTAAACTTGAAAAAAAACTTCCATCATACTTAACAATTGAGGAAGTAGATAAAATGCTTAATATTAATCCTAAAAAGCCTTTAGACTATCGAAATATAGCTATGCTTGAGGTTATGTATGGTAGTGGACTTAGAATAAGCGAAGTGTGTGATATGCTTGTTAGCAATATCGATTTTGATGAAGCTATAATTAGAATAATAGGGAAGGGCAGTAAGGAAAGAATTGTTCCTATGAATGATAAGAGTATTAATGCTTTAAAAGAATATATTAATAACTATAGATCCTTTTTACTTAAAGATAAAACTAGTGAATTTGTATTTTTAAATAAATTTGGAAATAAACTTTCAAGAGTTGGTTTCTTTAAAATCGTAAAAAAAATATGTGAATTATCTGGTATTGATAAAGATATATCCCCACACACGCTTAGACACTCATTTGCAACTCATTTACTTAATAATGGAACTAATCTAAGAGTAATACAAGAACTGCTTGGACACAGTAATATTACAACTACACAAGTGTATTCTCACATATCAAATGAAAGTATTAAAAGAGATTACGATAATCATCCAAGAGGTAAGAATGAATAGATTCTTTCTAAAGAGTAAGTTAACATAATATATATTATGTGAAGTTATTAATTTTAAATTTAGTCCTTGTTTTTGATATCTTTTAAATTAAATTATATTTACTAGTAATATCTATCTTTTCTATAAACGCTATAAAAAATGTTTTTTATTTAGAAAGATTCATAATGATACTAAATTAAACTCATTAATGATTTGTTATAACCTTATTTTATTAAATATAAGGTATTTATTTATAACCTTATTATATATATTATAAGGTTATATATGCACATTATATATACATAATTTAAAAAGTAGGGGATTTCCCTACTTTAATTTATATTTTTCTTGATTCAATTTCCGCAAGCTTTTCTAATATTTCAGCAGCATTTTCATCAGTAACTTCACTATAACCAAGCTCTTTTAATGCTTGAGATCTATTTACAATAAGCTGTTGTGTCCTTGATAATCTTTCTTCATTCTTCTGCTCTATATTTTTAATAAATCTTCGTCTTAATTGCGCTACTTTCCCCTTCTCTGGATTTCCATGATTATATATGTTTAACCCAGAATATAAAATCGCTTCAAATATAAATTGTTGATTTTCATCAAAAGCAAATTCATCATGTTTAATAAAACTATTAGTTTTAGCTATATATGCTAACATATATTTAATTTCGGGTATATTATCAATTGATTGAAGCATATAATATAAATATCTTACTATAGCATTATTTGTATATCCCCCTACTATAAGTTTATCTTTAAGTAATTCAATAACATCTGCAAGCAAAATTTTAGCATCTTTATCAAGTCCACTAAAATCCAAACTACTTTCAATGTTACCATCTTTTTTTAGATTAGAATTGAGTCTCTTCTCCACTTCTAAAAGGTATGCTGTATCTACTTTAATTTTAGCAAGTGCCTCGTTTGAATCATCATCATTTATTCCTAATAATTGTAAAAGTAATAATCTTTTTTCTTTAGGCCACTTATCTAAACTTTCTAGAGATAAGTAATTATATACCATTTGTCTAGATACTCCTAAATACTTAGCTAACTTCACTTTTGATATTCCAAGCTCTTGTAACAAATCATTTAATACTTTCATAATTACCTCCATAAGTTTTGTTTGACATCTTTATTATACCATTTAACACTTGCTTGTCAATTAAATATCAAGCATAATTTAAATTATGTTTCTTTTGTTTCTAGTTTTACTGAAACTAATTTAGATACCCCACTTTCTTCCATAGTTATTCCATATAATATATCAGCATATTCCATCATTTTCTTTTTGTGGGTAATTAAAATAAATTGCGAATCATTTTTTATTTTTGATAAATATTCTCCAAACATATGAACGTTTTCTTCATCAAGAGCGGCCTCTGCTTCATCAAGGACAATAAATGGTGCTGGATTAACATTTAAAATAGCAAATATTAAACATATTGCAGTAAGAGATTTCTCACCGCCAGATAAAGATATAATTGAATTGAGTTTCTTTCCAGGAGGAACCGCAAAAACATCAATACCAGTATTTAATAAGTCGTTTTCATCACTTAATTTTAAAATACCGTTGCCACCTTTAAACATAACTCTAAATACTTTAGAAAACTCACTTGATATTTTATCAAAAGACTTTTTAAACTTTTCTTTCATAATTTCATCCATTTCTAAAATCACATTATTAAGTTCTTCTAAAGAAACTTCTAAATCTTCCTTTTGATGAGTTAAAAAGTCATATCTTTTACGTATTCTATCATATTCATCAATACTTCCAATATTTACTTCCCCTATTTGCTTTAATTTACTTTTTAAATTACTTACTTTAGATCTGGCAATTTCTTCATCAACTTCAAGGTTATAGTTACTAAAAGCATATTCGTAAGTTAGATTGTAATCTTCGGATAAGTTAGTTATTAAATTATCAATCTTTATTTCTAATTTCCCTATTTCTATTTCATTTTGATTAATACTATTTTCAAGTTTTCGATATACGGTATTTTGATTAGAAATTTCTTTTTCCAAAGTAGTTATCTGTTCGTGCAAATCAAACTTTTGATTTTGCGTTTCTTTTAAATTGTTTTCAAGGATTTCTTTTTCCTTTTCCTTTTCTATGATATCTTTAGTAAGTTTATCGATTTTTTTATGAATACTATTTGTTTTAATACTTTTTAAACCATCAATATTGTTTATATATTTATTTAACTTATCTTTTAATGTTTCAATATTTTTGTTATTTAAATCAATAGTAATTCGATACTCGGCAATCTTTTTCTTATAATCAGTTAACTTTTCACTAATATTATCATATTCTTTGGTATATTTTTGTAAGTCTTCTTCAAGTAATTTTTTTTGATTCGTTTTAATCTCTAACTCTTTATTAAGACTATTTAAATCACTTTTAAACGTATTATTTATAATACCTCCGGTAATGGAACCTCCTGGATATGTTATTTCTCCATCTAATGAAACAATTTTATATTTATATTCAGTTAATTTAGAAATATTTATTAGATCATCAGTACTATCAACTACAATTACGTTACCAAGCTGATTTTCAATAATGTTTTGATATTTTTTATTGTATGAAACTAAATCAGAAGCTATACCAATGAAACCTTGATATTTTTCAATCATAGATATAATTTCATATGAAAATTTCTTTGATTTAATAGTATCTAAAGGAAAAAATGTTGCCCTACCCAACTTTTGTTCTTTTAAATATTCAATAGCTTTCTTTGCCTTTAACATATCATCTACTATAATAAAATTAGCAGCAGCCCCTAAAGAAGCATTTATAGCGATATTATGAGCTTCATTGGACGTTATAACATCTTTTATAGTACCATGAATTCCAAGCAGTCTAGGGTTGTTTAAAATGCTTTTAACAGGCTTTGGTAAATATAGATTATTCTCTATATTATTTTTCTCTATATTAATTTTATTTTGAATTTCAAAAATAGCTCTATTTAAATTATTGATTTCGTTATTAAGAGAAGTTAGTTTTATTTTCCTTTTTAGTTCATCATCAGTAATTTTATTATAATATGATGTTAGTTTTAATAAATGTTCCTGATTATTATTTAATTTATCTTCTTCGATGGAGATATCTTTTTCAATAGTAAGTTTTTCTTCATTTAAATTAAGCAAATTATCATCTATTTTACTTTCATCAACACTAAGCTTACTTCTTTCAATATTTATTTGCTTATCACTTTGTAAATTAGATAAAACTTCAGTTACATCAACGATTTTATGATTTAATTCCCCAATTTTCTCATCAATTTTTATCATTTCAAGTTTTTTACTCTCTAAACCTAGTGGATGAGTTATATTTAAATCTTTAATTTCTATAGACATATGATCATTATTTTGTTTTAATACATCAAATTCTTTTTTATATTTATTTATGTCATGAGCAATTAACGCAACATCAATGCTATCGAGTTCTTTTTTAATATCCAAATATTTTCTTGCGTTTTCTTTATCTTTTTCTAAAGGAGATAAATTCATATCCAATTCTTTGATAATGAGATTAATTCTTGTTAAATTTTCCTTTGTTCCATCAAGTTTTTTTAATGATTCTTCTTTTCTTTTCTTATACTTCCCTACTCCAGCTGCTGCTTCAAAAAGTTCTCTTCTTTCAGATGACTTATTTTCTACTAAAGCTGCTACCTTTCCTTGAGAAATAATATTAAATTTACTAGTTATATCCATAAGCATGTTAGTAACATCTTTTAGTCTAACTCTAGCATTATTAATATAATATTCATTTTCTCCAGTAGAATATATAATTCTTTTTACTTCAACCTCATTAAACTCACTATCAAGCTTTTTATCAGAATTATCAAATAAAATAGCAACACTTGCTTTTTTTAACTTATCTCTTGTTTTTGAACCATTAAAAATAACATCACTCATCTCGTTTCCACCACGAAGTGATTTAACAGACTGTTCTCCCAGCACCCATAAAATAGCATCAACTATATTTGATTTACCTGAACCATTAGGTCCAACAATCGCACATATCTTTTCTGAGAAATCTAATTCTATTTTATCGGCAAAGGACTTAAAACCTTGAATTTTAATATTTTTAATATACATATATTAACCAACACTTTTCTTTATTGCTTCCTTAGCAGCATTTTGCTCTGCTTCTTTTTTGTTACGCCCTTTACCTACGCCAAGAACGATATTATTTACTACAGCTTTAATAATAAAATCTTCACCCTTTTCAGAAGGTTCTTCATCTAAAACATACTTAATTGATTTACGATCAGTTTGAACTAATTCTTGTAGTTTTGTTTTATAATCTTCAAAGAAAAGATGATTTTCTTCAATACATGGAATAACTATTTTATCTATGTATTCACGACATTTATCCATCCCACATTCTAAATATATTACAGCAAGTACTGACTCAAAAGTATCGGCAATTATAGTATCGTTTATTTTACCTAAAAGGCCATTACCTACTCTAATATATTTATCATAACCCACTTTTTTTACATAGTATGCAAGTGCTTCTTCACAAACATAACCAGCTCTTTTTTTAGACATTTCTCCTTCTTTTAAATTAGTATTTTTATAATAATATTCACTAGTTAAAAACTGTAATATAGAATCACCTAAAAACTCTAATCTTTCATAACTTTCACATTTATTTTCATTACTATATGATGAATGTGTTAAAGCTGTCAAAAGTAAATCTTTATTTTTAATAAAAATATTATATTTATTCAAAAAATTCATATACTCACCTTCTTATAATCTTAATTATTATAACATATAAATGACTATTATAGCAATGTAATTGAATGTTAGAATAATATTTCTTCTTAAAATAAAATATAAATATAATTTATTTTTAAAGACTTTTTGTTAAAAATTTGGTACAATACTTGTACTAGGAGATTTATGAAATATATTTTTATATCTTTAATAAGATGTTATCAAGTTATACCTTTTATTGGGCATAACATGTGTCGCTTTAGGCCCACTTGTAGTCAATATATGATTGAAGCTATAAAAGAATATGGTACATTTAGAGGTATTATAATGGGACTTAAAAGATTATCTAAATGTAGGCCTTATGGAGGTTTTGGATATGATCCGGTACCTAAAAAGGAGAGGTTATGAAATCTAAAAATTATTTATTATTAATAACTTTTTTTATTGTTATATTAATGATATCAAGCTGTTCATTAAAGACAGATGATCTTGAAAATGCAACTATATATACAACAGTATATCCTGTAAATTATCTAACTAAATATATTTATGGAGATTATGGAAAAATAACAAGTATATATCCCTCAAATACTAATGTTGATAAATATAAACTTACCAAAAAACAAATTAAAGAATATTCCAAAGGTGATTTATTTATTTATAATGGGCTTACAAATGAAAAACAAATTGCTAAAAATTTAGTTAATCGTAATAACAAACTGCTTATAATAGATGTTTCAAATGGGCTTAGTATAGAATATGATACAATTGAGCTTTGGCTTTCACCGAATAATTTTTTAATGCTATCTAAAAATATTAAAAATAATCTTGAAGAATATCTAAAAAGCAAAATAATAATAGAACATATTAATAAGAAGTATGATGACCTACAAGAAAAAATATCTGTTTTAGATGCAATGCTTCATACTATAGGTAATAATGCTAAGAAAAATAATAAAAACACTTTGATAGTTTCTAATAATTTATTTAATTTCTTAGATAATTATGGATTCAATGTAATAAGTTTAGATCCTGATAATGATATTAAAGAAAATAAATTGACATCTATTAAAAGTAGCTTTAAATCTGGTAAATATGCCCACCTTTTAATAGCAGATATAGATAAAGAAAATAAAGACTTTAATGAATTAACAAAAGATATCAATGCTACCAAAATATATGTTAATACTTTAACATTCACTTTAGAAGAAGATTATTTTAATATTATGACAGAATTTATAGAAAATATTCGAACAATCACAAATTGACAAAAAGACTGCTAATATAGTATACTTGTTAGTAGTCATTTGGAGTAGTACTCAAGAGGCTGAAGAGGCGCCCCTGCTAAGGGCGTAGGATGGGTAACTGTCGCGAGAGTTCAAATCTCTCCTACTCCGCCATATAAGTTATTTAAAACCTTGTTAAAAATTAAACAAGGTTTTTTTAAGAAATAAAAATCTGATTATGTAATTAATCAGATATGTTTTTAAATGGTGACCCGTACGGGATTTGAACCCATGAATGCATGCGTGAAAGGCATGTGTGTTAACCGCTTCACCAACGGGCCTTAATGGTGGGCCTGGGGGGACTTGAACCTCCGACCTCACGCTTATCAGGCGTGCGCTCTAACCAGCTGAGCTACAAGCCCATATTTCTTGCTACTCATCCATTTTAACTTAAAAGTCAGATAAATGCAATGTTTTTTACTCTTTTTCTAGCGTTTTCGTTATTTTTTATTGCTTTTTTACATAATTTTAATATATAACCCTGTTTTAAATAATAAGCCAATAGCAAAATTCCAAAATAAATTCAGTCATAATATTAAAATAATCTATTCTTTATCAATTAATAATTTATTTTATTTTTTTCTTTTAGTATTATTATTATAGTCACTATCATCAACTTCTATCTGTAAATTATCAAATGAAACTCTTCTTAAAATAACATTTGATAATAACACTAACGATGTTCCTATGATAGCTTCTTTAATAAATCCATATGCACAAAGAACTCCAATTGAAGATACACACCATAAAGTTGCTGCAGTATTAAGCCCCCTTATACGATCATTTTGTTTAATTATAATTCCAGCACCCAAAAAGCCAAGACCTGGCAAGATTTGTGATGCAATCCGATATTGATCCCCAACTAGCCCTGTTGAAAAAGAAACATATACAAATAAAAAGGAACCTAGGGCAACAAGAACATTAGTTCTTAAACCAATTATCTTATTATGGTATTGTCTTTCAAATCCAATTATAATTGTTAATGAATAACAGATTGCTATTCTAAGTAAAAAATCATTAAATTCCATATCTTTATCACCTACTCTAATTTTACACTTAATATGATAAAAAGTCTATTAAATGTTTATTTTAATAAATTAAAACTCAATATTATCATTGAGTTTTGTTTTAAATGGTAGACTGTTAGGGATTTGAACCCTAGACCCACTGATTAAGAGTCAGTTGCTCTGCCAACTGAGCTAACAGTCCATATTTGTTGTTCCCGTTTATTAGTATAGCACAAGTTACTAAAAATTTAAATATTTAAATAAAAAATGTGATGAATTAATCACATTTTAAAATTACAAAAAATTTTATTTATAACTAATAAATTATTTTCCTTTTATAAATCTTCTTACTCTTTCTTCAGGATCTTTCTCTAAATCATAAATTTCGTCTCTATAAGCTTTTAGCGCATAATCTGTTATAAATCCACTATTACTAAAATCTGGAGTTTTAAAATGCTCATCTTCAATTTCTTTTTTATAAATTATTGTTACAAAGTCCAATATTTCTGCATAAGTAATAGAATTAAGATACCGTGGTTGTCCATCATATATATATATTTCCTCTCCACCACCAAAAGATTGCGTTTTATAAAGATGCAAATTAATATTTACATATGTTGGAACACCATCTCTTGTAATAGCAACATTGTTGTCAGCATTAATATCTGGCAATTTTAATTCTATACCAGGTAGACCTGTTCCATATATACCACCCCACACATAACGTTTCATATCTAAAAAAAAATCATAAATTCCCATTTTTTCAATATATTCAGGTAGCCCATGTAATAATGTTTTATCAGCATCAGGATTATTATTCATCAAAATAGAAATAAATTTTTCCAAATCATAAGAACTTACATTAAAATTAAGGTTTTTTATTAAAAATTCAAAGCCCTCATCCCAATCTAACATATGAAGACTTTCTTCAGGGATTCCAATCTCAGAAATAATATAAGGGAATGTAACTAACATAACTCGTTCAATTTTATTATCATTTTTAACATAAAACACATAAGCCGTTTCATATTTATCAGACTCCACAATTTTTTTTGCTATTTCTTTAGCTTTAGACAAATCTTTACCAACCACATCATAAAAAGAATAATTTTCAAATGATCCCCACAATCCAAATGATTTATACATAAAACCAAACCTCCCTATTATATTGTTTATAATTTTCTTAAAAAAAGTGATTAATTCATATATATAACAAACATTGAAATTAATCAACTAAGGTAAATGAACTAATCACAATTTAATATTATCAAAAACCATGAAGTATGTCAAGTGTTTTTTAAAATATTTATTTATCAAGGTAAATGCAATAAATAAAATGAAATAGTAATGATTTTCGTTTATTTTAAAAATTTACCTATATAATATTTATAACTAATAAATTATTTTCTATTTACAAGCCTTCTAAATCTTTGCGCAAATCCTGATTTAGGTTTTTCTATTTCTTCTGAATCCCCAATAGTAACATAGTAAGTTCCTGGTTCTAATTCTTCTAATTTTTTTTCTTCTTGTAAAGATGTTCTTTTAAATCCAATTGAACTAAAATCTAAGTTTTTAAAATGTCTACCATATTTATTACCATATTCATACATTCTCACTACAAAGTCAAGTATTTCTGTATAAGAAATAGCAAGTGGACTTAGTTTTATATCTTCTATAGATAATTGGCCATCACTAGATGATGTTATTTTACAAATGTGAAAATCAGGATCTACATATGTAGGAATACCATCTCTTGTAATAGCAACATTGTTTTCATCATTAATATCTGGCAAGTTTAATTTTTTAATTATTTCATCATCGCCTATACCAGTCCACAGATAACGTTCCATATTTAAATAATTATCAATATAAACTCTTTTTTTAACAAAGAGATGACGTTCCATATTAAAATAATTATCAATATAAACTCTTTTTTTAACAAAGAATGGAAGGCCATTAAGCCATTTTTCATTAGCATCAGGATTATTCTCTATTAAATTAGAAAGAAATTTTCTCATATCATCATGACTTACATCAAAATTAAGGTTATTTATTATAAACCCAAATCCCTCATCCCTATTTAATCTGCGGATGTTTACGTCAAGTTTTGTAGTCTCAATATTATCTAAATCCATCGAAGAAGCTAGCATAACTGATTCAATTTTATCACCGTTTTTAACATAAAAAACATCTATTTCTATATAATTAAACGACGTTGCAATTGTTTTTGCGAACTCTTTAACTTTAGACAAGTCTTTATCAACTACCTCATAAAATGAGAATTTTTTTAAATTGCTACTCATAAAAACCAAACCTCCTATAATATTTTTTATGATTTTTTAAAAAAAAGTGATTAATTCATATATATACCAACCATTGAAATAAATCAAATAAGGTAAATGAACTAATCACAATTTAATATTATCAAAGGTATTATACTTTGTCAACATTTTTAATAAATTTATTTTTAAAATTTTTTGAAAAAACACCGTCGATGATTTTTTTAAATAAATTGAACATATATAAACTACAAACTAGTAATAAAGTATATATTAATAGTATATTTTTATTTAAATATGTTAGACTAAAAAAATCATATTGAAATACTGCACAATATATAAATGCTAATACAAGACCTAATATCATTACAATTCTCTGAGGAGTATATGGTTTACATATACTATTTAAAAAAATAAACTCAGTTGATGCTGTTAAAAGAACCATTAAGGTACTACTTACAGCTTCAGAAAGGTGAAATTGTGTTTGAAATAAATAGACAACTAAAACATTAAAAACTACTGTTAAAGAGCAAGGAAAACTTCTTAAAAAGACTCTTTTTAAAAAATTAGGCTTTACGATTTCATTATTATATTCTAAAGCTAAGATGAATGAAGGAATAGATATCGTACAAGCAGTAATTAAAGTTAAATGAATAGGAATAAAAAAATATGTTCGATCTAAAAATAAACAAATAAGAATTAATATAACAGTAAAGATTGTTTTAGTAAGAAGAAGCGAACTACTTCGTTCGATATTATTAATGCTTCTTCTTCCTTCTTTAAAAATAACAGGTAAGTTTTCAATTCGATTATCAAGTAAAATAAATTGACTAACATTTTTAGCCGCTTCTGAACCAGACTCCATTGCAATTGAACAATCAGCTGCTTTTAAAGCTAATGTATCATTAACCCCATCTCCAGTCATTGCAACAAAATGACCTTTTTTTTGTAAAGAAGAAATTATTATTTCTTTTTGGTGTGGTTTTACTCTACCAAAAATATCATATTTCATCACTATTTCCTCAATTTTTGTATCATCTATATTATCTAGTGATATTGCCTTAAAATCTTGTATACCAGCTTTTGATGCAATCTTTTTAATAGTCTTTATATTATCACCACTTATTATTTTAACTTTTATTTGTTCTTGTTTAAAATAATCCAATGTTTTTTTAGCATCAATCTTCACTTCGTCTTCGATTAATAAGTAACAAACAGGAGTTAATCCTTCTAAATCGTTGAACTTGCCATGACCTTTTGAAAAAACTAAAACGCGATAGTTATTTTGATAATTAGAAACCTCTTTAGTTACTTCTTTAAGTAGGTTATCGGGACTTCCCAAATAATAAGAACCATCTTTAAACTCTACTCCACTATACTTTCTTTCAGAAGAAAAAGGTATTGAATTTATTACTTTTAAACTAGTTGTTAGATTTATTTTTTCTTTTATAGCAGTAATTGTACTTGAATTATCATCAATAGAGGATATATAGCTTGATAAAAGATTGTTAACCTTTTCTTCATCTTGACCTAAATAATCAATTTTATGAAGTTTCATATTACCAGTAGTAATAGTCCCTGTTTTATCTAAACATATTATATCAACTCTTGCTAAGTTTTCCGTTGCGTATAGCTCTTGAACTAAAATATTGCTTTTTTTAAGTCTTACAACACTTACTGCCATAGCACTACTAGTAAGTAAAATAAGGCCTTCAGGAATCATACCAATAACGGCGCCCACCATACTAATTAATGACTCTGCCCAATTAAAGTTTGTAATTTTTAATTGATTAATAAGAAATAAAGTACCAATGGGCACTAAACAAATACTAAGTATTTTTATTAATTTATCAAATGATTTATAAATAACTGAAGGATTATCTTTTATATATTTAGCACCTAAAGTAATTTTTGAAATATAATTATCTTTTCCAACTTTAGTTACTTTTATATAACATGTTCCACTTACGATAAAAGAACCACTAAGAACTTCATCTTTTTCTTTTTTAAAGATATTGTTAACTTCACCAGTAATAAATGATTCATTTACTTCACAAAAACCAGATATAATAATTCCATCAGTAACAATTTGTCTTCCTGTTTTATATTCTATTACATCTTTTAAAACGATTTCTTCTTTGGAGATACTTATTTTTTTGCCATCCCTAATAACTATAATAGGAGTATCTCTTAATACATTTAATTTATCAATTGTTTTTTTTGCTAAAATCTCATGAATAATAGAAATAATGGTATTTATAATCGCAACACCAAGAAATAAAGAATTTTTTAAACCATAAAAAAATCTACCACTTATAAGACCACTAAATATTACAAGACCAGCAAGTATTAGGTTTAAAATATTAAAAAAAGTAATACTATTATCTTTTACTATTTCTGATATACTCTTAGTCTTTGGCTCTTCAACTATATTAATTTTTCCTAGTTTAATCTTTTCTTCTACTTCTTTAGAAGTAAGACCTATAATTTTTTTGTTTTCCATATTTCATCCTGAAATAATTATAGCAAAAACAACAACAAAAGTTAAGCTAAACATATTATTATATCCTAATAAAAAAGAAGCTTTTTTATTTATTCTTCTTTTTTTCTTTTTCTTACTGCTTCTTTTGGTTTTGAAGCTTCATCTATAGCAGCCCAGTCTGCTCGAAAATCTTGTTCTTCCATCGCAGAAATATGCTCATACTCTTCCCAAAAATTGCTGTATCCATCATTAGTATCGTTTTGATTAGATCTTTCTTCTTCGGGATAAAAAGAATCAATCAACAGTAACATTTGGTTTGCTAAAACCCTTATTAGAGAAACAACACTTTTTTATTTGCTAATCTCCTTAAGCCTTCTTTAATTTTATCAATTTTTATTTTTTTTCTTTCTTCGTGCGCTTCCCAAAAATCATCCAAAGACTGTCGATTCTTTCTTTTTAAGTATTCACGAAACTCAACCATTCTACGTGAATATGAACTAGGATATTTTCCCTTTACTTTTTCATATTCATCATCGCTAAAATTAAAATTACTACTCATTTTGTCTCCTCTTGAAACTTTAATATCTATTTTTGTTTCTTATACTTAATTTATCATAAAATTATATAACTTTCAATTTAAAAGCAAAGCTTTTATAATCTTTGCTTTATTTACTTATTAAATCACATATTATACTTGATATCTTGGTTGGGTTTTCAACTGATAATCCTTCGATTAATCTTGCTTGAGCATAAAGAACCTCAGTAATCTTTTTTAATGTTTTTTTATCATTTTCATACAATGATTTAATTTTCTTTGCAATTGAATGCTTATTATTAATTTCTAATATTACTTTAGCATTAACATCCCCTGCTTGAGGCATAGCATTCAATACTTTTTGCATTTGAGTACTAATTTGACCTTCTGTAGTTAAACATACCGGATGCTTTGTAAGTTTACTAGTAAATCTAATATCAGCTATTTCTTTAGGTAAGGCTTTTTTCATTTCCTTAAACATTTCTTTATAATCGACATTTAATTTCTCTATCTTCTTTTTGTCCTTTTCATCTTCAAATGAAAGTGAACTATCAGAAATATTCATAAACTTTTTACCATTATATTCACCAAGTATTTGTAAAGTAAATTCATCTAAATAATCAGTTAATAATAATACATCTAAGCCTTTTTCCTTCATTTGATCCATTTGTGGAAGACTTTCAATCTTTTCAATTGTTTCTCCACATCCATAATAAATATATTCATCTTTTTTATTCATTTTAAATACATAAGCATCTAAAGTGATAAAATCTTGTTCTTTACTTGAATAAAATATTAATAAGTCTTTTAGTTTATCTTTATTTTCTCCATAATTATTATATACTCCGTATTTAATTGGTCCACCAAAATTTTTAAAAAACTCTTTATATTTATCAAATTCATTTTTTTGCATATCAACTAAGACACTATGAATTTTACTTTCTAAAGATTTGGCAATATTTAAAACTCTTTTATCACTTTGAAGTGTTTCTCTTGATATATTTAAAGATAAATCATCTGTATCAACAACTCCTTTAATAAAATTATAATAATCAGGAAGTAATTTCTCACACTTATCCATTATTAATACACCATTAGTATATAATTCTAATCCCTTTTTATAATCTTTATAATAATAATCAAAAGATACATGAGATGGAATAAATAACAGCGATCTATATGAAACAAGTCCTTCTACATTATTATGGATTACTTTTAAAGGTTTTTCATAATCATAAAACTTACTAGTATAAAAATTATCATATTCTTCTTGTTTAATATCTTTTTTATGCTTTTTCCATAAAGGAACCATTGAATTAATAGTTTCTATTTCTTTTACTGTTTCATATTCATCCTTAGATCCTTCTTTTAAACGAGAGTTTTCAACTTCTATCTGAATTGGATATCTTATATAATCACTATATTTTTTAACAAGTTGTTTTATTCTATACTCTTCTAAAAAATCACTATAATTTTCATCTTCAGTATCATCTTTTAAATAAATTGTAATTATAGAACCTACATCTTTTTTATCACATTTTTCAATAGTGTATCCATCGACACCTTCAGAAGACCATAAATATCCCGTTTTCTCATCAAATCTTCTAGTTAAAACTTCTACTTTTTTAGCTATCATAAAAGCAGAATAAAATCCTACACCAAATTGACCAATAATATTAGTATCTTTTAAACCTTCATTTTCCTCTTTAAAGTGTAATGAACCAGATTCTGCGATAGTACCAAGATTATCATCTAATTCTTTTTCGTTCATTCCAATACCATGGTCTTTAATAGTTAATGTTCTTTTGTCTTTGTCTACATCAATAAAAATATTTAAATCTTTTATTTCAATATTTTTATTAGTTAAAGCTTCATAACTAAGTTTATCCATTGCATCTGATGCATTAGATATAAGTTCTCTTAAAAATATTTCTTTGTTAGTATATATAGAGTTTATCATTAAGTCTAATACTCTTTTCGATGATGATTTAAATTCTTTCTTTTTCATTTAATTTACCTCACTAATAATAATTGTAACATTAAAATTAGCGCTTGTCTATACTTAAGTGCTAATTTATTTATTAGTAGGATAAAATAAGCTTCTTAATTTAGCAAGAGGCATCGATTGCAAATAAATTTTTCCTGGCCCTTTAATAACAGTGTTAAATAAACCTTCACCGCCAAGAAGCATCGATTTTAAATTACCAGCACTTTGAATATCCATTGAACAAGTAGAATCCATGGCAACAAGATAACCTGTATCAATAATCATCTTTTCATTTGCATCTAAAGTGTATGCATGAAAACTACCATCCACCTCTAAAAAAGCAATCCCCTCGCCAATTAATTTTTGCATTATAAATCCTTCGCCACCAAATAAGCCGGCACCCAATTTCTTTTGAAAAAAGATCTCAGTATTAACATTAATACTTGATGCTAAAAAACTTCTTTTTTGAACAATTAATTCATTTCCATTGCTAATATCTACTTTTACAATGCTACCTGGAAATGATGAGGCAAATGCAATTTGCTGATTATCACTTTGAGCTGTATATATATTTTGGAACATCGTTTCTCCAGAAAAACCTCTTCCAATCATTTTGCCAAGGCCTCCGCGACCCTTAGTATTAACATTAATGCCCTCGGTATGCCAAGACATTGCTCCAGCCTCACTTACAATGCTCTCATTTTGATTTAAATGGACTATTACAACTGGAAGGTTATCACCTTTTATTTCATATTTCATAACTCATATCTCCTTATAACCATTATAGTAAAGGATAAAATTTTAGTCAATTTAAAAGTGTGATAATTATCACACCTTTATTAATTAATTTAACGGCTTCCGCCTCCTCCACCGCCAAAGGAGCCTCCGCCTCCTCCACCGATTGAAAATCCGCCACCACCAGAGGAATAATTTTCGGCAGCTGATCTTGCTGCTGAGGCTGCTGAATAACTAGATCTTGATATATGATTTAAGAAAACTACGGTATTATAATCATAATTTACTTGTTCAAACACTTCTGGATATAATTTCTTTAATTGTGAAGCTACTTTATCGGCAATTCCAAATAAATATGCAAACATTAAATATTCATCCCATAACTTAACTTCTATCGCAGTTTTTTCATTCATCGAAGCAAACTCTACTAAAAATTTTTTTAAACCATAAAGGTTTATACTATCATAATATAATTTATCTTCCATAACATTTTTTTGCCTACATTCAGTTTTATCTATCCTTTTTCTTATTAAACCTTTAAAGGTAAGTTCGCTGATTTGTTCTTCTATATGTTTATCAAAAATATCAAAAAAACTAGAGTAATTATTTTTACAATATCTTTCAAGTTCTTTCGGTTCTAAAAAACCATCTTTAGATGCCTTAAACATAATACTAAACAATTTTGATTCTAATTTATTATCAAAGGTAGGCGATTTAGTTAAATCTAAAACCGATGTTTCCTTATTGAATATTCCCTTAGTCTCAGTTTTAATAGTTATTTTATCAAGCTTAATCCATTTTAATATAATTGCTCCCAGAATATTTGTTTGCTTATAGTCAAATTTATTTAGCTTAATTAAAGTATCAGCGTAAAAAATATTTTTATCACAAGGAATCTCTCTAAAAGGCATTACTTCTTTTTTATTAATTTTCTTGTTGTTTTTATAACCATATCCCGAAGATGACTTATTTATCAATACAATTACTATGACAAATACAAACATTAAAACGGGAAATATCTTAGAAATTAATTCGCTAAAAGCATTTGTTTTTTGACTATAATCATATTCAAATGTACCTTCATAAGCAGCATTATAAACATCATTAAAAGTAGAAAAACGATTTGTTGTATTAGTTGATGTAAAGGTTGGTGCTGGAAACTTAATTAATACCACAACATATTGATCTTTCATCGTTTTTTCTTCAATATTTGAAAGCTCAATAATACCATCTTTTACATATGCAAAACCTTTATGACCAAATCCCCACACATCTAAATCATCTGGAAATGAATAATAGCTTGATATTTTAATGTAAAAATTTTTAAAATCTACGTTTGTAAGTTCATCAATTAAATTCCAGTATACAATTTGAGTATCATCTACATTATATACAAAAGGAATTATTGTATATTCTAAAGTAAATTTATGATTTTTTCTTAAATCGTATTTACCAAAACAAAGCTCTATACCCTTTGACGTTGTATTAATACCATAATACCCTTTCTTTTCTGTAAGAGATTCATCAACATTCCATTCCTTTAATTTTAAAGGTTTACCATCCATCGAAACTTTAAAATTTATAAGTTCATTTGTTGTAAGATCATTAATAGCTTTATACCATTCAGTTCCGTCAGTTCCATATACATCCCAAACTTCGGTTATTTGAGCTGAGCCATCTTTATTAATATAAATGTCCATATCTATTTTATTAATTTTATTGGCATATACTGAGGGAATAAATAATATAATGCTAATTAAAATAAACAATATTTTTTTCATATACATCCTTTCATAAAGAAAAAAGGTAACTTAATTGTTACCTTAAAACTTTACATTAACATTTTCTTTTTCAACATCAGATGCTTCAAAGAAATTTTCTTTTGTAAAATGAAACATACTAGCAACAATATTAGATGGAAACAATTCACATTTGTTATTATACATAAGAACACTATCATTATAAAATTGTCTCGCATAAGATATTTTATCTTCAGTTTCTTTTAAATCGCTTTGAAATTGTAAGAAGTTTTCATTTGCTTTAAGATCTGGATAACTTTCTGCTAAAGCAAATAATTTACTAATTGCTCCAGTAAGTTCTCCATTTGCCTTCATTTGTTCATCTGGAACTTTTGCAGATAAATAACTATTTCTTGCTTTTATAATATCTTCTAAAGTATCTTTTTCATGTTTTGCATAGCCTTTTACAGTTTCAACTAAATTTGGTATCATATCAAATCTTCTTTTAAGTTGAACATCAATTTGTGACCATTGATCTTTAACTTTATTGCGGGCTACAACAAGACTATTTCTAACTGAAATAATATAAATTACCAATACCACAACAACAATAATAGCAATGTATACATAAATCATTTTTCTTCCTCCTTCTTATAATTTTAGTATATAAAAATTACTAATAAATGTCAATGATTAACAAGGAATAATAATATTTTTATAAAACACATATATTTCAACTTTATTCACTTTGCTCTAGAAATATCCGTTTAGCAAAGCCACCTCTATTTGCTTTTTTTCTTTTACGAACAATTTCTAAATCTTCTACACTTTTTTTCATTGAATCAAGAATTCCATAAATAACTTCAATAATATCAGCAAGTTCTTCAATATTATTATCAGTTATATATTCATTACCTTCCCTCTTTCTAATTATTTAATTGCAATAAAATGTCGTGAATAATAGATTTTTATTTTATCTCCTGGAAAATATTTTTCACCATTTGAAGCATCAAGATAAAATTTAACGTCTTTTTTTATTGGAAAAATATAATATGTTGCTTCCTTTTTAAATGATTTATCGATAAATTGATTAATATCCTCAGTTGATATTGTAACAAGCCAAATTCTATTGCCATCTTTATCATAAACTGGTGACTTGTGATGATTTTTAATAACACTTTCGTTAATATAATATTTAAAAGTATCAAGATCAAGATATTTTTTAAAATAGCTTGCTTCTTTTAATCTTAAACCTTCATATAAACCATATGGTATTAAATCTTTAAAATCATCATAAGTATAATGACTTTTCTTTGCTAAAGACATCTCTTTTCCATTCCACTTCATATTGTTATCAAATTGATATACATTAGCGAAAAAAGCATTTCCATCAGTAGTAATAAAATCATTGGATATAACGTTATGATTATAAGATGTAATTATATGATAATATTTTATAAATTCAGACACTTTTTCTTGTTTAATTAATTCTACACTATATAAATTACCATTTTTATCTACTTTAGCAACTTTATTACCGACAGTAAAATCAATATCATCAATAGAAATAAATTGATTCTTACCAACATCAAAAATGCTGTGAGTATCTACTGTTTTAAGATAACTACCATCAGAAAAGGAAGATTTTAAATATTCATTTGCATGTCCAGCACTTAAAATCCAAATTGGATAAGCATATCCTTTTTTACCTTCTTTATAGTTCCATACAGCAAGTAAATCATAATATCCTATATCTTCAACATTTTTATATTTACCATTTGCAAGTAATATCTTAGTACCTTCAACTAAGCATGAAGCGCTGCCTTCAACACTTACATCACCAGTAACTGAATTTATTACAGCTTGGCCCGTACTACTACTATAAGTATATTTATCAGTTCCTAGAATAGTACCATTTATTCTTATTGTAATTGAACTAGGTAAACTATACATCCCTGATGTAGATAATCTAAATGAAAAAAGATTGATTTAAAAGCGTTGTTGTTCCATTTGTAATATTTTGATTATTACTATCATATGCAGTCATATTTGATATAGAAAATGTTACTGAAGCATACCAATCAAAGGTTATATTACTACTACATGTTGCAAAACCAGGTAATGTCGTTGCATTTGCTATATCTGTACTTGATGCCGTATTACCTAAACTATCGGTCCCAAATACTGTAAAATAATAGGTGCTTTCAGAAAGACCACTTAAATTATAACTTCTGGCAGTTCCAGCGGTAGTTGTTCTTGAAACCTCTGAAAAAGAACCACTTGTTTCTTTATATGTGATAATTGTAAAACTAGATATAGTATTATCATCTGTAGCAGCCCATGTTAATGTTGCATTATAAGGAGTAGTGCTTTGAGTTATTGTTACATTACTAATTACTGGAGGATCAGTATCAACGAGATTTGGATCAATGGGAACAATTAAATTTACTGAACCAATAATTTGATTAGAAAGACCTGAAGATGTCATTCTTATAGGTAAATTCTGAGGTGATGTTACATAACCCGAAGGAATATTATTTTTAACATAAAAAGTAACTGTTTTTGTTTCTCCGGCACTAATTGTAAAATTACCTATTGCTCCACCCGTTGAATTTGTTACTGAAAAATCAGTTTTTGTTGATTCTAAAGTAAAAGTCCTTGCCGATGCAAAAGAGTTGATAACAGTAGCTGTAAATGAAGCAATTTGATTATTAGTAACATCTCCTGTTGAACCTGCAGGAATGCTTCCAACAAGCTGTCCTGTTGTTGGGATAGTTAAATTAGTAATATATGAACCTGTAACAGGATAAGGAGCATCATTTTTAGTTGGATCGATTTCAATTTTAATTGTATAAATCACTTGAGCCCCAGGAGCGATGGTATCACCAACATTTATTCCTGAAACTGTTTTAGTAATGCTTACAGTCGACTGATGTGAAGCATCAGTTTGAAGATTAAATGTTGGAGTATCATAAGTATAACTATAATATGTTTCGTTTAATAATGTTACTTGATACTCAGCATAATAAGTTTGATCTTTTTTAGGATTAACATCTGAATTAAAAGATAAATCAAAATCTATTTGAGTATTAGAAAAAGTTGGTATTTGTCCACTTACTAAATTCTTACTGTCAATTAATGTTACTGCTGTTATTTTTATTTCTTTAGTTGAGCGCATAATAAGTACATTACCAAAAAAATTTAAATCACTAGAAAGAGCAGCATACCCTACTGTAAATATGCTAAATATTATTACTACTAATATACTTATAATTAAATGACTTTTCTTTTTCATATTATCCTTTATTGTGTTGCATAATCAAGTACACAAATTAAATTTAGTTCGATTTCATCTTCAGTTGGCATTACCTCATCTAAAGATGAACTATATACAACTTTAATTGTAATAGTTTCTAATCCAGTATCTTTACTTAACAACACATTAAGATCAGTTGTAGTTTCAGTATATTCAACAGAATTATATGTAATAACATAGCTAATATAATCTTTATAGCTATCTGTTATTCCTCCTAAAGTTATTGCCTTTAAATAAGTATCCATTGTTCCTTGGTTTAAAACATTAATAGAAAACTCAATAAATTCTCCTGGCTGATTTAATGTTGCATTATAAGTTATTGTTGTTCCTAAAATTGTTGGTGGTTCAATTGGCTGACTTCCTGCTGCTATTTGATAACTAGTATCGTCAAGGTAAACATTATAATTAGAAGATTTTACTGCTACATTTCCATTAATATTTAATTGTGATGTTAAAGTGGCAAAACCTACTGACATAACAATAATTATTACTCCAAATATAGATGTTAATACTACTTGAGCTTGATTTGTTTTAGACATATATCCTCCTGAAGATCTTAAATTAAGATATCTTAAAAATTAAGCATCTTTATCTTTTTGATTTAATTTATCAATTATTTTTTCACATTTAATTATTTTATATGAAGTATGTACAAGTGTTAATAAAACTACTACAACTAATGCTATCGCAATTATTAAAAATATTGAACCATCAACTAAGAAGTTCGTGTTGTCTAATGATGCAAAATAGTTTTTTAAAGTATCACTATACATTAAATCAAAACTAAGTAAACAAATTATTATCCATTGTAATAACGTTTCCGTTTTAAAAAACTTATTTATTAATTCAAAAGACATACGATTAAGTTCTTTTTGCTTTTTAGATATTTTAGGTAAATCTTCAATCTTAAAATTCAAGATACTACTTAACGCAATCATTGTTATATTATCAGGAATTATAAATCCTTCTTCCCATTTAATAACTTTCTTTTCCTTAATTTCTAGTTTTTCAGCAAGCTGGTTAGTAGTTAATTTTGCTTTAGTTCTTTTTTCTTTTAAAAAATCACCAATTTTTACATTTTCTAAATTAGAATCACCTTTTTTCATATCATTACTCCTTATTTTAATTAATTATACATTAGTTAGCTTTCTTTTTCAATTTAAATATATTAATTTTGAACAAAACTTCGATATACTTTATAATTTTCAAGTGTAATATTTTTGATGTTTGCAAGTTCAGTTATACTCATTACTTGAACATCTTTTTCTAAAAGTAAATCCATTAATGTTATTGCAGCTTCAACAGTCGTATCATAACTATCGTGAAATAATATAATTGAACCATCTTTATAATTATTTATAACATAATTAATAATTCTTTCTACCGATTTATTCTTCCAATCAAGAGTATCTAAATCCCATGTAAAAAAAGGAGTTTCTAATGATTTTATAACCGCTGATGAATATGATCCATATGGAGGCCTTGTATATTTAAAATAGTCTCCTGTAATACTGAAAAAAATATCATTACTTATTTGAAATTCTTTTTTAATTGTAGCAACACTTTGTTTATGCATTTCTTTGTGAAATAAAGAATGATATCCTATTTCACTTGAAGAAGAATATACATATTTTACTGTTTCTTTATCATAATTCATTTTATTTGCTATCATAAAAAAAGTTGCACTCATACCTCGCTCTTCTAAAGCATCAACTAGTTTAATTGTTCTTTCTTTATTAGGCCCATCATCAAAAGTAAAAGCGACTGATACTTTATTTGCAAAATATTTTGGCTTTAAAATAGAAAGGGAATCAACATTTTCTGGAAGAATAATTGAAGCATGAGATACATCGACATTTTTAATAGTCATAAAAGTTAACAACAAAATAAAGATTATTAAAAAGATGCTACTTTTTATATAAATATCCTTATATGATAATCTTTTTTTTAATTTAAACTTCATTATATACCTTTCATAAGTATTTTAACATGATTTATTATTATTTACTATTATTTTTTAGTTCATAAAGTTTATTTAATGCTTCCATTGGTGTCATATTAAGGGGATCAATATCTTCTAAAATATCAATTGTTTCTTTAGGCTCTTCTTCTTTAAAATTTAAAGATAACTGAATCTTTTCTTTTCCGGTACTCTTTTTATTTTTTTCATACTCATTTAAGATTTCATTTGCTCTTGTGATAAGTTCTTTTGGCATATTTGCTAATGCTGCAACATGTATTCCATAACTTTTATCAATAGAGCCTTTTTTAACTTTATGGAAAAAAACTAGTTTTCCATCTTCCATACTTGCATCCACATGAACATTTTTAATAGATCTATACGTTTGTTCTAATTTAGTTATTTCATGATAATGAGTAGAAAATAATGTTTTACATTTAATATTATCATTTATATATTCTAAAATTGCTTGGGCTAAAGAAATACCATCATATGTAGCTGTTCCTCTTCCTAGTTCATCAAATAAAATCAAACTATCTTTAGTTGCATTTAATATTGCATTATTTGCTTCAAGCATCTCTACCATAAAGGTTGATCTTCCTGCTACTAAATCATCGGATGCTCCAATTCTAGTAAATATTTTATCAATAATTGGTAAATTAGCTTTTTCACAAGGTACAAAAGATCCTATTTGAGCCATAATAATAGTTATAGCTATTTGTCTCATATAAGTAGATTTACCACTCATGTTTGGGCCTGTAATTAGTAAGGTATATGTATCTTCATCCATATTGCAATCATTATCAACATACTCTTCAGATATTACTTTTTCTACCACAGGATGTCTTCCTTTAGTTATACTTAAAATATTATCAGTATTAAGGGTTGGTCTTGTTAAATGATAATCATCTGTATTTTGAGAAAAAGCTCCAATAACATCTATTTCTGCAAGAACATCAGCGGTATTTCGAATATCAATAACTTCTTTTTTAATAATTTCTTTTATTTCAATAAATAACTTATACTCTAAATCAAAAATCTTTTCTTCAGCATTAAGAATTAAAGCTTCTTTCTCTTTTAATTCCGGAGAAATAAATCTTTCATAATTTGTTAACGTTTGTCTTCTTTCCCAGCCAAATTTTTCTCCTACTTCTTTTGCTTGTCCTTTAGATACTTCAATGTAATATCCAAATACTTTATTAAAACCTATTTTTAAAGTTTTAATGCCCGTTTGTTTTTTTATCTTTTCTTCAAAAGAAGCAATAAATTTTTTACCACCGTATCTAATGGTTCTTAGTTCATCTAATTCTTTATTATAACCTTCTTTAATAAGTGAACCTTCTTTTATAGTAACTGGAGCATCTTCATTAATACTCTTTTCTAATAATTTATATAAATTATCAAAAGTTTTTATTTCATAATTAAATTGTAATTTCAAAATAATATCTTTAATATTTGGAAGATGTTTAATACTATTTTTAAATTGTAACAAATCTCT
>JGI24712J26585_10000991_pt1 | contig 24399 bp, 19 predicted proteins | sample BioPla3DNA2_FD_26585 | JGI IMG/M metagenome (IMG submission 26585)
TCGTAGCGCCAAAGCTGCTCTTTTATGTAGTCGAGCATCTTCCTTCTCACTTCGGGGACGGAGTAGTCGAAGCAATAGCGGAAGTAGCCGTATTTATCGCCTATCATCCAGCTTTTTTCCCGGGCTTCGTAGAAGAATTCCGAACGCGCAAAGAATGTCGTCTCATCGGGGCTGTGGCAGTCGTTCATGCGGATCGAGAGCCAGCCGGAAAGTCCGATTTGACGAAGACGGCGAAGCCAGACTTCAAATGGATCTATCGAATATTCGGCGTTGAGCTTATATATTCCTCTGTAAAGTTCTTTGTAATCGACTTCGAAGCCGTTTTCCGTCTTCTGCTCGTATTTGTCGGCATAATCGTTCCATATTTCGCTTTTTGTCGCGGAATACTGACAGAAGTTATTCAAGAGAACATCGGTTATAAGGGTATTTTTGTAGATGTCAACGAAGGGATACAGAAGCTCTTCGCTTACATTCTCCTCTTCGGAGACACGGTTTAAAAACGGTGTCGTGACCGTATCGATATCGATGTTGGTATAAAATCTGCGTTTCATGCGGTTACCTCCATTTTTAGCCATCGGTACAGCTTTTTGATTATTATAGCATATTAATACGATTCTGTAAACAGCTTATGTAAATTTTCACACATCGCATAATTTACAAATATCGGTTGAAATTTCGCCGCAAATGAGTACAATTATTATATAAGCTTTGAGACTACATTTCCTGCTTTTTGGTTGATTATATGAAAAAAAGAAATATATTTTTCCGTCTTGCGGCGTTCTTTTTCGCTTTGTCGCTTGTTTTTGCGCTCTTATCCTGCGGAAGCGGATCGAAGGACGACGCCGAGACTTCGACTTCGTCGACGGTCGCTCTGCCGGATGAGGACAGCAAATCAAAGATATCCGACGGGACTTTCAATTATACCCTTTATAAAACTTATGCCGAGGTATCCGAATATTTAGGCGGCGACGCCGTCGTTATTATCCCTCCGTCAGTCGAGGGGCTGCCGCTGATGTCGATAGGCAAGAGCGCGTTTGAATACAATAAAACTATAACCACCGTCATTATGCCGGATTCGCTTACCAACATCGGAAATTACAGTTTCCGCGGCTGCACAAATCTTGTGTCGGTAAACTTCCCCGACGGGCTTGTCGCCGTCGGCAACTACGCCTTTGTTTCGACCGGACTTACCGACCTTATCTTTCCCGATTCGCTCACCGTTTTGGGCAAATACTGTTTTGCCGAAACAAAGATAACGAAGCTGACGATGCCGAGATATATAGCCAAGACCAACGACTATATGTTCTGCGGCTGTCCGAACCTCGTTGAGTTTGAACTGCCCGAGTGCATGACGAAGATAGCGAATCGCATGTTCTACAACTGCGACGCGCTGACGGTTGTCACCGTCCCGGATTTTGTCACCGAAATCGACGACTACGCTTTCTCCGGCTGCGACTCGCTGACCGATATTTATATCCCGGCGACGGTTACCACATTGGGCGAAGGGGTTTTCATCGGCTCCGACAACATCACGATACACACCCCCGCGGGCAGCGCCGCCGAAATTTACGCCTCTCATTACAAGATAAGCTGCGATAACAATATCTGAAACCAATACTCGCCCCGGCGACACCGGGGTTGTTTTTTTGATGCAAATGGACTTAAAGAAAATCGCGCATAACCTGCGTATTCGCTTAAATGACGCCGAGATCGCCGAGTTTGAAAAAGATTGGGCTCGGCTTGATGTATTATCTGAAGTTTTTTATGATCTCCCTTCGGATATTTCTGATATATCACCAAAATCCGGCTCCTTTGACGGCGCCGCCCTTCGGTCGGATGAACCGAATGACGAACAGACCATAGGCAGAGACGAGCTTTTGGCTAACGCTCCCAAGCTGAGTAAAGATAAAACCATGGTCGCTGTGCCGAGGACGGTGTAAAATGGATATCACAACGATGACTGCGGCGGCGCTTTCAAAAGAGCTTGCGTCCGGCAGGCTCAGCTCAACCGAGCTTGTTTCGGCTGAACTTAGGAAGATAAAAGACAATGACGACGACAGCGCCTTTATAACCGTCTGCGCCGACGAGGCGCTTAAAGCCGCGGGAGAAGCGGACAGACGCCGCGCCGACGGTAAGGTTCTCTCATTCCTTGACGGAGTGCCGATATCCTTAGGCGACAACATAATGACCAAGGGGATTAAAACCACCTGCGCGTCAAAGATGCTGTGGGATTTTGTCCCGCCGTATGACGCGGCTGTTGTTGAGAAGCTTAAATCGGCGGGGCTTGTTATAATCGGAAAGACGAACCTTGACGAATTCGCGATGGGAAGTTCGACCGAAGCTGCGGCAGCGGTTGCGGCTTTTATGACGCCGCTGGCTTTGGGCTCCGACATCGGCGGCTCTTTGCGGCAGTCGGCGGGTTTATGCGGAGTATACGGCTTTCGCCCGACTTACGGAGCGGTTTGCCGCTACGGTCTTGCCGCCGTCGCTTCATCGATGGACACAGTCGGCGTCATAGCGCGCTCGGCGCGGGATGTGCGTCTGCTATGCGATATAATTTACGGCGAAGACAGCCGGGATGCATCATCGATAAATATTAAGCTGACGGAAAGCGAAAAGCCGGGTTTTTCATCTATGAGCTTTGCTCTGCCGGATGAGCTTTTTGCGGACGCCGATAAGAATACGATTTCTGCGGCGGAAGAAACGGCGGCGAAGCTGGCGGCGCTTGGAATGACGAGAAAAACTTTGCGTCTGCCATCTTTGAAATATGCGCTTGCCGCTTTTATTATCATCTCCTGCGCCGAGGCGGCTTCGAATCTCGCCCGCTTCGACGGGGTCGGATACGGCTATCGCACCGGCAGTTACGACGATATGAACGAGCTTTTTGAAAACACCCGCGGAGAGGGCTTCGGGCAGGAAGTCAAGCGGCGAATTTTGCTCGGAGGCTGCGCGCTTTCGGCGGATTTTCGCGAAAAATGGTTTTTCAAAGCCAAAGCTGCGGCGGCGCTTATAAGAGCGGAACTTGATAAGGCGCTTTCCGACATTGATATTATTGTAGCTCCGACTTCGGCGAATCCTGCGGGGAATAAAACTTCCGGGAATATCTTCGAAACGGATATAACGCTGTTTCCGGCATCGCTTGCCGGACTCCCCGCACTTTCGCTTCCGGCGGGGGTATACGGCGGGATTCCGACGGGCGTTCAGCTGATTTCCGCGCGGCGGCGGGACGGACTCATCTTATATACCGCCGAAATACTGGCTGAAACGGAGGCGGAGAGATGAGAAACGAATATGTTCCGGTTATCGGCCTTGAAACCCATGTTGAACTGTTGACGAAAACGAAGATATTCTGCTCCTGCGAAAACCGGTTCGGAGCCGAGCCGAACACCCTTTGCTGTCCCGTCTGCATGGGCCTGCCGGGAACGCTGCCTTCGCTGAATAAAAAGGCGGTTGAATACGCAGTACGCGCCGGGCTTGCCCTCGGCTGCAAAGTCGCAACCGTGAGCGGATTTGACCGCAAGAATTATTTTTATCCCGATCTGCCGAAAGGGTATCAGATAACACAGCATTTTACTCCGATATGCTCCGGCGGAAGCCTTGAAACGCCGGAGGGAGCCGTCCGCATAGCCAGGCTGCATCTTGAGGAGGATGCGGGAAAGCTGTTTCACAACCGAGAAGACGCGACGCTTATCGATTTCAACCGCTGCGGCGCGCCGCTTGTTGAAATAGTGACTTATCCGGATATCACATCTCCCTCGCAGGCTGCGGATTATATTTCGGCGCTGCGCCAAGTTATGCTTTTCTGCCGCGTCTCCGATGTCAAAATGAACGAGGGATCGCTTAGGATCGACGCGAATATATCCCTTCGCCGCCCCGGCGAGCCGTTTGGCACTAAAGTCGAGATTAAGAACATAAATTCGATAAAATTCATGGAAAAGGCGCTTGCGTATGAAATTGAGCGCCAGACAGCGTTGTTGGAAAGCGGCGGTGTTGTTATGACCGAAACCCGGCGATTTGATGAAAAGAGCGGCAAAACCGAGCCGATGAGGACAAAGGAAAGCGCGGAAGACTACGGCTATTTTCCCGATCCGGACCTTGAACCGCTTTTGCTGAGCGATGAATACATCGAGGGGCTGCGGCTGACGCTGCCTCAAATGCCGGAGGAGCTGAAATCCCGCTTTATTTCGGATTATGCTCTTTCGAATGAAGCCGCGTCAAGGCTTGTCGATTCGCCGGATATAGCAGAATTGTTTTTAAAATCTGCCGCCGGACTTGACAACACCGCTGCCGGACTTGCGGCGAATCTTATAAATTCCTCTCCCGCAGAGGCGGTTACCGTCCGCCCGGAAAGGCTTGGCCGGCTCGCCGAGATGCTGAACTCGGAAGAAATAACCTTTACCGTCGCAAAGACCCTGCTTTCGGAGCTTTCATCTTCAGATTTCGATCCTGCGCAAGCGGCAAAGGAACGGAATTTGACGGCGATACGCGGCGAAGAGCTGAAAAAACTTGCAAAAGAAGCCGTCAAAGCGAGCCGGAAAGCTGTCAGGGCTTATCTCGGCGGAAAAAAGACTGCCGTCATGGCGGTAGTAGGCGCCGTCATGAAAGCGAGCGGCGGTCGCGCCGACGCCGAAAAAGCCCGTGAGTTAATTATTGAAATAATCGAAAATGAAAGCGGCGGTGACTCCGACAGCTGAAGCTCTTATATTGTTTCCAAAATAATATTGAATATTCCGAGCGATAACTTTATAATATATATACATGAAATTCTGCCATTCAAGAAATGCAATATTACAATATGCCAGATAACGATATTTTTAACATTAATGCCGGAGATGCCGGCCGGCGGCGCGCGCGGCGGACTCCCGCCGAAACCATGCCTGCGGCTCAGACGAATATAACTGCTTCGAAGCGCATAGGAACGATACGCCCGAAAACCTGGATAACTATGGCGGCGGCGACAATACTGCTCGGCGGCGCCTTGATTGCGGCGCTTGCTCTTTGGCTGCCCGGCTTTGAAAGCCGCGGCGGCGGGCTTAATTCGGGCGTCAGCCGACCCATGCCCAGCCGCTTCTCGGAAATGCGGGGAATTTGGATCGCAACGGTAGGCAACATTGATTATCCGGAGAAGCCCACCACCGACAAGAGAGCGCTTATATCTCAGCTTGATGATATAATTGAAAATGTGGTAAATTCCGGCGCAAATACCATTCTGTTTCAGGTACGGCCGTCTTCGGACGCGCTTTATCAGTCTAATCTCTTCCCTGTTTCGGAATTTCTCACCGGAGAACAGGGGGGCGACTTGCCGGGCGGTTTCGATCCTTACGGCTATCTTGTCGAGGAGGGACATAAGCACGGACTTCGCGTCTATGCCTGGATAAATCCCTATCGAATAACCACCGGCACCGCCGAGTCGCCCAAAACAGATGTAAACGCCCTTGACAAATCAAATCCCGCCAGGATTCATCCCGAGTGGACGGTAGCTTATGCGGACGGACGGCTTTACTACAATCCCGGACTTCCCGAAGTGCGTGAGCTTATCGTCTCCGGCGTCAGGGAGCTGGTCGAAAACTATGAAACCGACGGGGTGGTTTTCGACGACTATTTTTATCCGTATCCCGTTAAAAACGCCGAGTTTGACGACGATCGCACGTATAAAAAGTTTGGCGGCAGTACCCGCCTTGAAGACTGGCGGCGCGAAAACGTAAACATACTCGTTCGCGACTGCTACACCGCTATTAAAGAAATCAACCCCGACTGTGAATTCGGCATCGCTCCGTTCGGTATCTGGCAGAACGACAACGGCTCGAACGGCGGTTCAAAAACCTCAGGTTTTGACAGTTACAGCCTTATTTACAGCGATCCCATAGCCTGGATAAAGGGCGGATATCTTGATTTCATCGCGCCTCAGATATACTGGCAGTTTACCACCTCCGTCGCGCGGTTCGACGTGCTTGTAAGATGGTGGAACGCGGCGATGTCGGGACATGAGTCGGTTAAGCTCTACATCACCCACGCCGCTTATCGCGCGGGCGAATGGGACAGCGGGGAGATCCCGCAGCAGGTGGAATTTGCCCGCTCCGAGCGCAGCTATTGCGGCAGCCTGATGTACGGCTACAAGGCTATAAAAAACAACGAAAACAGCGTAAAAGACCGGATTTTGTCTGTCTGGAACGAAGAAATTATCTATGAGCGGATAGGCGTCGGCAACGGCGTTAAGCTGACCGTAACATCGCCGTATGACGGCTCGGATATCGGAGCGAACGCAAGCTATCTCATCGGACAATGCGACCCCGTTTTGCCGCTTTATCTTAACGACAGACCGGTTTCGCTTACCAAAAGCGGATTTTTCTCGGTATACTGCGAACTGCGACCCGGAAAAAATGAGCTTCTCTTCACCCACGGAGATGAAAAACTTAAATATACCCTTTACAACGGAAAGCGCTCCGACGGCGACTCAAATATCTCCGCGGCTGCCGCGCCTCAATATAAAACTCTTGACAGCTTTATTATAACCGGCGTTTCTCCGTCTTCCGGATGTATCATAAAAAGCGGCTCCAATCTTGAAATCAGCTGCACCGCCCCGGCGGGAGCGACGGTCAAAGCCGAATTGGGCGCGAGAACGGTAACTCTTGAGCCGATCTCTCCTCTTCCTGAAGACGCAAAAGCCGATAAAGGCTTTCTCTGCCAGACCTACACCGGGCAGTTCAAAGCGCCGAATCTTGCCGGCTCCGGGAGTCTTTTCGAGCTTGGGCGGATAAGAATCACCGCCGTATTAGACGATGATTTCGCCGAAGCCGACGGCGGGAGAATAAGACTCTCGCCGAAAAACGGCTTCAGCCTTGCGGTGAGGGTAAAATCCGACGACACCGATATTAAAGTAGCGCCCGACAGCTGGTATTACGACGACTACACCCCCTCCGCCGCCGGAATGGAGGATAACGTAACCTCCCTTAAAGACGGCTGGTATCAGCTTCGGATGAAAGGATTTGTCCGCGAGGACAATGTAGAAGAGATTGAAGACACGGTTCCGAACTCAGCCATAACTGAGGCCGTGCTCTATCAATCGGGCGAAGACATCGTCGCGGCTTTCACCGTCGACAGAAACGTTCCTTTCAACGGATATATCGACGACAACGGGCGTTTTGTGATGACGCTTTACAATGTCAGCACAAAAAATCCCGCCGGTCTTGAAATCATTCCGAACCCGCTGTTCAAGACGACGGGACAGGAGATCGGCGCCCGCGAAAATGTATATAAATACTATCTTTCCCTTAAAGACAGAGACAATTTCTACGGTTTCACTCCGCGCTATGAGGACGGAAAACTCATTATCACCTTCCGCGGTCCGCGCAAAGTCGACGCCGAATCGGAAACGCCGCTTGCCGGACTTAAAATAGCCGTCGACGCGGGACACGGCGGAACTGAACACGGCGCGAGATCCCCGATGTATGGCTATTACGAAAAAGACATGAATCTCGCTATCGCGGCGGCGACGGCAAGAAGACTTGAGCAGTTAGGCGCCGAAGTCGTTATGACAAGAACGGACGACACCCTATACCGCCTATCTGACCGTTGCAAGGATTTGCTTTCGATAAAACCGGATCTGCTTATCTCGATACATCAGAATTCAATGCCGCATCCGTCCGATATAACGATTATTCGCGGTGAGGTCGCGCTGTATTTCGCCGACGCCGGACTTTCCCTTGCTAAGACCCTATCCGGAAAGCTTGCCGAGTCTCTGAACCGACTTGAAAGGGCGACGCGGCAGCAGCGGCTGGCTATCGTGCGAAATCCGCAGTTCCCGTCGGCGCTGCTTGAAGTCGGATTTATAACCTCGGTCGAGGAATTTGATATGATGATGAGACGGGGCGGCGAGAATATCGCGGCTTCCGGCTATACTATCGCCGACGGCATACTTGAATACTATCTGAATCAAGCTCGGTGGCTTCTCGAAGACCCGCCGAATGAGTGATTTCAGCAAATACCGAAGAAAAGGAGCTTGCGGGGCGTCCGCCCCGCATTTAAGATATGACTTGGGAAGAACTTGAAGCAGCCGCAATGAACTGCCAAAAATGCGCCCTCGGTCGCACCCGGACAAACTGCGTGCTCGGCTGCGGCAACCGAAAGACCGACCTTATGTTTATCGCGAAGCTCCGGGGGAGACAGAGGATCAGCAGGGCATACCATTTGTTGGTCGCGCCGGCAAACTGCTCGACAAATACTTTGAAGCGGTCGGAATTGAGCGGGATGATGTGTACATCGCAAATATCCTCAAATGCCGACCTCCTCAAAACCGCGACCCCGCTCCGGCGGAGGAGGAAGCTTGCATCGATTTTCTCCGCGCTCAGGTGAAGCTGATCCAGCCGAAGATAATAGTCTGTCTCGGCAGAATTGCCGGACAGCGGCTGATTAAACCGGATTTGAAGATAACGCGGGAGCACGGCGCCTGGGTGAAAAAAGCCGGCGTTATGATGACGACAATTTATCATCCATCCTATCTGCTGAGACCGAATGCGCAGGCGCGGGAGCAGATGCTGACCGACATGAAAGAGATCGTCCGTATGAGGGAAGAACTGAGAGGGGGAGGAACAAATGGCTGACAAGGCTTTTTCCGTTGACTTTTCTGTTATGGCGTCGATGATGCTGACGCTGTTTTTCCTGCTTCTCATCGGCTACATTGCAAGAAAAGTCGGATTGATGGACGACAAGTTCTCAAAGCAGCTCTCCAATCTCATCATCTGCGTCGGACAGCCGTTTATGATAATAAACGCGGTTACAAATGTCGAATATTCAACCGAAAATCTGAAAACCGCCGGGATAGTCCTGCTTTTAGGTCTTGTAATTCACGGAATTACCGCCGTTGTCGCGCATTTCGCCACCCTGCCGATAAAGGACAAGGACGAACACGCGATATTTGAATACGGACTCATCTTCGGAAACTGCGGTTTTATGGGCTTTCCGATACTCAAGTCGCTTTTGGGGGACATCGGGCTTTTCTGGGGCGCGTTTTATGTTATCGCGTTTAACATCATAGTCTGGACTTACGGAATGTTCGTTTTAAGCCGCGCAAGAAGCGAGATAAAAATGAGCGTCAAGGGGATGATTTTAAACTACGGCACGACTCCCTGCCTTATCGGACTGCTGATTTGGGTAACGCAATTCAAGTTGCCCGCTCCCGTTCTTGAAACGGCAAGCTACATGGGCAGCATCTGCACTCCGATTTCGATGCTTATCGTCGGCGCGCTGCTTGCGCAGATACCGCTGAAGGATATGTTTACCAATCTCAAAGTATATTATTCTGCCTTTGTCCGCCTTCTGGTAAACCCGCTTGTCGTGATATTGATAGGCAAGCTCGTCGGAGCCGACCGCTTTTTAGGCGAAGCATTCCTTGTTTTTGCCGCCGTCATGGCGTCGGTGCCGACCGCCGCAAATTCGGCGATGTTCGCCGAGAGATACGACCTTTTGCCGGTCCGCGCCGCGCATATAGTCGGAATTTCGACTGCGCTGTCGGCGGTTACCATTCCTTTAATGATACTTGTAGTTTCGATAATATAAAAACCGCCTTATAAGGCGGGAACGGGACAGCCCAAAAACTGGCTGTCCCGAAATTTCACTCTTGTCTTCAATTCTGTTATATCACCCTCCAGAAGTCAGACTTTGAGTTTTTTAATTTAAAACCGCTTTTTCGACTTTTTTCGTCTTTCCTCTTGCCAAACCGATTTAAATGTGGTATCATATCCGCAGAGTAATAAAATATGGGTAAACGCCCGGAGGTATATCATGGCACAAAGAAAAACACGCTTTGACAAAAGCCGATTCTATATCGGCACCTACTGCATCGCCCACTATTCACAAGACGAGCGTCATGTCCGCGAGATAAAAGAATGCGGCATCGACTTTATGACCAACGCGCCTTACGACAACAAGGATTTTCTTGACTACTGCGAAAAATACGGCGTCGGCGTTGTCGCCACCGGAGTTTTGCCCGGCTGGTGGGGTGGCGACGGGAACAACGCAGGCAAGTTTGAAGAATCCGCTCCCCTTGAAAGGATTAAGGACGCAGCCGACAAGTTTGTCGATCATCCGGCAGTATGGGGTCTTGATGTCGGAGACGAACCGTCCTCTCTTGACTTCCCTCATTACGGAAAGCTGATAAGCTATGCCGAAAGCCTCTTCCCGGACAAGCTCATCTATCTGAACCTTTATCCCAATTACGCCTCAGTCGCCGAAAACACTGATTCTCAGGTAATATCTCAGCTCGGTACCGCGACATATCAGGAATATATCGATAAATATGTCGAGCTGGTTCACACCGACTACATCTGCCTTGACAACTACGAGTTCGCCGCCGGTGAGCTGAAGCTTTACGACAATCTGCGGATTGTCGCAAACGCCTGCCGCGATTCTAAGCGGGATTTCTGGATAGTCCTGCAAGTGAATTCGAATAATCCCGATGTATGGCTCACAACCGACAACCTGCGGCATCAGGCGTTTTCCTCGATGGCTTTCGGCGCGGTTTCGATCAACTGGGCCTGCTGGACTGCCGGCTGGTGGCATAATCAGGTGCTTGACGACAAGGGCGAGAAGACAGAGCAGTATGACAAACTCCAAACCGTGAACATGGAAATCAGGAAACTTGAGCCGGTTTATATGGCTTATAAAAACATCTCCGCGCATTTCGCCGGTAAGACGACCGACGCCGTCGCCGGAAGCGGAGTGCTCTGCGTACCTGTATGGGCAAACGAAATCTTCGCCAACGTAAAGCCGGGCGACGGAGAAACTCTCGCCGTCGGATACATGAACAAGCGCGAAGGCCGCGGTCACGCACTCTTCCTCGCCGATGTCACCAACCGCGACGGCGGTGATAAGAATAGAACGGTATCCTTTATGGTAAACCCCGGATACAAGGTAAAGGCTTATCACAGCGGAGAAGAATTTGAACTCAAATGCGAAAACGGTGTTTACGAAACCGAAATCGTCCCCTGCGGCGCCGTAATGATAACCGCCGAAAAAGAATAATAAACATATAAAAAATCGCACCCGTGAGGTTTCAGATTACCTCACGGGCGCATTTTCTTTTATTCGATTAATAGCTCTTGCCCCAGAGCACCATATGCTTTGCCGCCATGCCGCAGCAGACGCAGACATCGGAAATCGTTTTCTGGTCGAAGGGGATACAGCGGCTGGCGACGCCGGTTTCTTCTTTAACCTTGTCTTCGCATTCGGGATCGCCGCACCACATAGCCAAAATGAAGCCGTCGCCGTGTTCTTCGAGCGATGCGCGGATTTCATCGAGAGTTTTACAGGAATGGGTACGCTGCTCGCGGTTGGCGAGCGCCTTTTCGTAAAGCCCGACGCGGACAGCCTCCAGCGCCTTTTCGGCTTCCGCTTCAAGGTCGTCGAGCGAAACCACCTTCTTTGAGCGGTCGAGGCGAGAAACGAGCACGCACTGATTTGCTTCAAGGTCGCGGGGACCTATCTCGAGGCGGAGCGGAACGCCCTTCATCTCGTATTCGCTGAACTTCCAGCCGGCGCTGTTGTCGGAATCGTCGAGTTTGACGCGGAAGCGGGCGGAAAGGCGGTCGCTGAGCGCCGCGGCGGCTTCGCTGACCCCCGCTTTATGGGAGGCTATCGGGATTATGACTATCTGTATCGGCGCGACGGCGGGAGGCAGGACAAGTCCGGAATCATCGCCGTGAGTCATTATGATGCCGCCGATCATGCGGGTGGTTGTGCCCCAGGAAGTCTGGAAGGGGTGAACTAACTTATTTTCGTTGTCGGTGTATTGGATTTCGAAAGCGCGGGCGAAACCGTCGCCGAAATAATGGGAGGTTCCGGCCTGGAGCGACTTGCCGTCGTGCATCATTGCTTCGATGCAGTAGGTGCGTTCGGCGCCGGCGAATTTGTCGCTGTCGGTCTTGCGGCCGCGGATTACCGGAACGGCGAGGTCATGCTCATGGAAATCGGCGTAGATATTGAGCATCTGTTCGGTTTCGGCTATCGCCTCCTCGGCGGTGGCGTGCATCGTATGTCCCTCCTGCCAAAGAAATTCGCGGGTGCGCAGGAAGGGGCGGGTGTTCTTTTCCCACCGGACGACCGAGCACCACTGGTTATAAAGCTTCGGCAGGTCGCGGTAGGATTTGATGACATGCTGAAAATGCTCGCAGAACAGCGTTTCCGACGTCGGGCGGACGCAGAGCCGTTCGGTCAGCTCTTCGTCGCCGCCGTGAGTTACCCAGGCGACTTCGGGAGCGAAACCTTCAACGTGGTCTTTCTCTTTCTGGAGCAGCGACTCGGGGATAAAGAGCGGCATATATACGTTTTCGTGACCGGTCTCTTTGAATTTTCCGTCAAGTATCCTCTGGATATGCTCCCAGATGGCGTAGCCGTAGGGGGTGTAGACCATGCAGCCCTTAACCGAGCTGTAATCGCAAAGATCCGCCTTTTTGACGACGTCGGTGTACCATTGGGCGAAATCCACATCCATCGGGGTTATCGCTTCGACTAACTTCTTGTCTTTTTCCTTTGACATCTGAATATATCTCCGATTTAAAATTTATCAGTCTTTTCTCATATAGCCGGCCATTTTGGCGTTATGCTCTTCCTCGGCGCGGCGCTTGTCTTCTTCCACTACCCGCTTATGCTCCTCCGCGTCGCGGCGGCGGATCATCTCTTCCTCCTGAGCCATGCGGCGGCGCCGCTCGGCGTCGAGTTCCTCAAGCTCCTCAAAGGCGGGTGGCGGGTCCTCTTCCATCGCGCGGCGGAATTGCTCTTCGACCATCAGCTCGTTCTTCATCAAAAATCCGGCGACGTATTCGAGCTTATCGTCATTTTCTTTGAGTATCCGGCAGGCGGTTTCATAGGCGTCGGTTATTATTCGCTTGATTTCCGAGTCTATCAGCGCCGCGGTTTCCTCGGAGTAGTTGCGGGCGGTGTTCAGGTCGCGGCCGAGGAAAATCTCGTCGTGGCTGTGCTCCGAACCGTAAACTACCGGACCGAGTTCATCGGACATTCCGTATCTCATTACCATGCTTCTGGCAAGGCGGGTTGCGCGGGCGATGTCGTTTGAGGCGCCGGTCGAGATATCACCCATCTTCAGCGATTCGGCAACGCGGCCGCCCATAAGGGAGATAATCTCGTTTTCGATATCCGAGCGGGACTCGTAACTCTTGTCTTCCTTTGGCAGGCTCATGGTATAACCGCCGGCGAGTCCGCTGGGAATAACGCTTATCCTGTGAACCGGCTTGTCCGGCTGGCGGAGCTTTGTTACGATGGCGTGACCCGCTTCGTGATAGGAGGTAAGCTTTCTTTCCTTTTCGGAAACGACTTTTGATTTCTTTTCCGGACCTACGACTACCTTTAAAGTAGCTTCGTCGAGGTCGAGGTTTCCTATCTTCGGCTTGCCTTTGCGCGCGGCGAGCAGCGCGGCTTCGTTAAGAAGGTTTGCCAGATCCGCGCCGGTGAATCCGACGGTGGATCTTGCGAGAGTATTGAAGTCAACGTCATCTTCAAACGGCTTGCCTTCCGCGTGAACCTTGATTATTTCTTCTCTGCCCCTGATATCCGGATAACCTACCATAACCTGGCGGTCGAAGCGGCCGGGACGCAGCAGAGCGGGGTCAAGGATATCCGGACGGTTTGTCGCGGCTATGACAATGACGCCTTCATTGGAACCGAAACCGTCCATCTCGACAAGCAACTGATTTAATGTCTGTTCGCGCTCGTCGTGTCCGCCGCCCAAGCCCGCGCCGCGGTGACGTCCTACGGCATCTATCTCGTCGATAAATACTATCGACGCGGGATTCTTCTTCGCGGTTTCAAACAGGTCTCTGACGCGCGATGCGCCGACGCCGACATACATCTCAACGAAATCGGAGCCGGAAATCGAGTAAAACGGCACTCCCGCTTCCCCCGCTACGGCTTTGGCAAGCAGGGTCTTTCCCGTGCCGGGAGGGCCGACAAGCAGGATTCCGTGCGGTATCTTCGCTCCTAATTTGGTAAAGCGGGAAGGGTCGCGCAGAAAATCGACGACTTCGCGGAGTTCGTTCTTCTCCTCTTCGCAGCCGGCGACGTCCTTAAAATACACTTTTCGCTTTTCTTCGGCTCCCAGCTTTGTCCGCGCCTTTCCGAAGGTATTCAGCCGCCCACCCCCGCGGCCGGCAGCCTGGTTCATGACGTATATCCAGAGCGCTATCATCAGCACTATGATGATTATATAAGGTATCAGCGACACCCACCACGGTATCTCCACCGGAGCCGGCATGTCGTAATCGGTGATAATGCCCTTTTCATACTGCTCTGTAATAAGCTCGTTAAGATCGCTGTAAAAAAGCTCGAGTGAGCGCAGCTTATATAAGACGACGTCGCCCTCCTGGGTAACCATGGCGAGGTTGTTTCTGTCGTCGATTTCGAACGCTTTGACTTCCCCGTTTTTGAACATCGATATAACGTCGCTGTAAATTATCCTATCCGACGCGCTGCGATTGAAAAGCGCGGTCGCCGCGACGAGTATCACGATTATCAGAACGGCATAAAAAATAAAAATCTTGTAACTGTTTTTCATAATTCCCTTGTGTTTTTCGGGGATTTTGCCTGAACTTCACAGGCAGCCTTATTTTTCATAGATATCTCGTTTGAGGACGCCGATATACGGCAGAGTGCGGTATTTCTCCGCGTAATCAAGCCCGTAGCCGACGACGAATTCGTCCGGGATTATCTTTCCCTTGTAATCCGGCTCGAAGTCCGCCTCGCGGCGGTCGGGCTTGTCGAGCAATGCGACAGACTTCACGCTGCGGGCTCCCTTCAGCATCAGATAATCGGCAAGATAAGCGAGGGTTCTGCCGGAGTCGATAATATCTTCAACTATCAATATATCGGTTTCCGGAAGGTCGCTACGGTAAAGGTCAAGTATGATATTGACCGATCCGCCCGACTTCGCCGCCTGACCGTAAGAAGAGACCTTCATAAAGTCGATCTCGGCCGGAGTCGTGATATGCTTCATGAGATCGCCCATGAAGACCACCGAACCTTTCAGCACTCCGAGCAGCAAAAGATGGTTTTGGCGGCCGTCAATGTAAGCGTAGTCTCTATCTATCTCCGCCGCTATTCTGCGCACGATTGAGTCTATCTCCTCGGCAGGTACCAGAATGCGTTCGATGTCGTTTGATAAATCGTTCAAATGGTTCATTTTGTGTTTTGACTTTCGTTTGATATATATTCGGCTATCAAAAGACAGCCGTTTTTCGGCTTATCAAGGTACAGCCCGTCGCGGCATAGCGGACAGCCGTTTATCAGGAGTTCGGGAACGCATACGATTCCTTCTTCGTCCCGTATGACAGGAGCTGCCGCCCGTCTTTTTTCCGGCATACCTGCGGCTCTCATCAGCTTTGAAAGGCTTTTTGTCATGCCAAGGCACTTTATTTTATCGCCGGGACGCCGGGGGGCAGCCGAAAGCTGTCCTTTTATTTTATCAGAATCCAGATAAGCTTTCAGTCGGTTATTGTAAATATTTGGTAGCCGTTCTGTATACTTCTCATCATATACCGAAATAAATATCGACGCGCCCGCCGGAAGAACCGGATTTTCCCCCTCGCGGAGGCTTATGTTGTATGAAATAACCGGTCTCTCGCGGATGTCTTCGGAAAAAGCGACGCGCCCGCGTTTTATGTCGAGTCTTATACGTCCCGGCAGAGATATCCCGCCCGTGGCGGCTGCTATAATTTCTGCCGCCGCTTCTATATGGCGGCTTTCGAGTTCACCCGCGCCCTCTTCAAGGCATCGGCGCCTCAGCCAGCGAGTCAAAACCGGTTCGGCCAAGTCTGAAAGCTCGGATACATGAGCGTCGGCGGGAACGGCTGCTGCAAGGCTTTCAAGATATTCGTCGTCGCGGCGGGCATAGCTGCTGAACCTTGATATCGCCGCGACGGCGGAGGGATCTACCTGCTTCAGCGCCGGAATTATCTCGCTTCTGATGAAATTTCTCGTATATGCGGTGTCGGCGTTTGTGCTGTCGGTGACGTATGCAAGCTCTCTCTCGGCGCAGTAATCCAAAATCAGGTTTTTTTCGCAGCTTATAAGCGGTCGGATGATATTCCCTCTTGTCGGCGGGATTCCCCCCGCCCCGCGCAGCGACGCACCGCGGCAGAGGTTGAAAATCAGAGTTTCGGCGTTGTCGTCGGCGTTATGCGCGACGGCCGTTCTGTCAATTTCCCAGAGCCGGCAAAGGCTTTCAAAATATCGGTATCTTATCTCCCTCGCCGCAAGCTCGACGGGCTGTTTTGCGGCTTTCGCCGCCGCCGGAACATCGAAAACCCCGGTATAAAGCAAAATCCCGCGGCTTTCGCAGAATTCCGAGCAAAAGCGCGCGTCAGAAAAAGCTTCATCACCTCGGATGAGGTGATTTACATGGGCGGCGTACAGCTTTATGCCTCTCTCGCGGCAGATCCGGCTCATTAAATCTATAAGGCAGACCGAGTCGGAACCGCCGGAGAAGGCGCAGAGAACGCTTTTCGCGCCTTTGAGCATATCGAAACGCTCAATCTGCTCGCTTGCGGCGGCGCGGAGCCGCTCTGCGGCGTTCATCTCAGCCTTCGCCGCTTTCCTGCGGCTGCTCAAGATCGGTGAAGCGGGTATACTGACCCATCCAGCCCATTTTAATCCTGCCGGTTGAGCCGTGGCGGTTCTTTGCTATGATGACTTCGGCAAAGTTCTGCTCATCCTCGCCGTCTTTGTAATAATCGGCGCGGTAAAGGAACATTACGATATCCGCGTCCTGCTCGATGGCGCCTGAATCGCGGAGGTCGGAAAGCTGGGGAATCTTATCGCTGCGGCCTTCCGGAGCGCGGGAAAGCTGGGCGCAGCAGATAACCGGAACGCCGATGTCTTTGGCAAGCAGTTTCAGGTTCCGCGAGATGTCGCTTACTTCCTGAACCCTGTTCTCTATCCGGCGATCGGAAGTCATCAGCTGCAGATAGTCGATTATGACAAGACCTACATTCTTTACCCTGCGCAGCTTAGCTTTCATGCCGGTTATCGTTATTCCGGTGGTGTCGTCTATAAGTATCTCGCATTCGGAGAGGTTGGCGGCGGTTTGGGCAAGCGCAGCCCACTGCCGATCGTCGAGCATGCCGGTCCGCAGCGCATAGTTGTCTATAAGTCCCTCAGATGAGAGCATTCTTGTCACAAGCTGCTGTTTTGACATCTCAAGCGAGAAGATACATACCGCCTTTTTGGTATCACGGGCGGCTTTCGCCGCGATATTCAGGGCGAAAGAAGTCTTTCCCATTCCGGGTCGGGCGCCGATCAGAATAAGGTCGGATGGCGCCATACCGACAATGATACGGTCGAGTTCGGTAAATCCGGAGGGAGTTCCGAGAGCGGCGGCGCGGTCGTTTTCAAGCAGCCTTAAATGGTCGTAAACCGAGATTATGATCTCTTTGATATGGGTGAAATTTTTCTGATCGCTGCCCTGCGCTATCGCAAAGATCTTCTGCTCGGCGTTATTTACTATGTTATCGACTTCGTCGCCTTCGGCGAAGGCGTTTTCGGTTATCTCGGCGCAGGCTTCTATTAAGCGGCGCAAAGTCGATTTGTCTTTTACTATGCGGGCGTAATCGAGGATGTTCTGAGCCGTCGGCACCGCCTCCGCGATCACCCGTATATAGTTGCGCCCCGATTCGTCGGTATAAACGCCTAATTTGACGAGTTCGTTTATAAGGGTGACGACGTCGATGCTCCGGTTGACCAAAAAGAGACTCGCCATCGCTTCGTATATCGATTTATGCTCCTCGATATAAAAATCCTCTGATGTCAGGATAGTCGCCACCTGAGGAAAGCGCTCGGGATCGATCAGGATCGACCCGAGCACCGATTGCTCGGCTTCGAGCGAATAGGGCAGCCTTTTTACAATCTGCTCGTCTGCCATAAGCTTATTTTGCGGTTACGATGACGTTTATTTTTCCGGAAATCTCGGGATATAATTTCACGTCTACCGTATATGTGCCGTAAGTCTTGATGGAGTCGGAGACGTTGAGTTTCCGCCTGTCGATGTCGATGCCGTGCTGCTCTTTCAGCGCTTCGGCTATTTCCATCGTCGTAACCGAACCGTAAAGCCGGCCGTCGTCGCTGCCGGATTTTACTATCTTTACCGCGACGCCCAGCAGCTTTTCGGCGGTCTCGGCAGCGTTCTGCTTTTCAAGCGCGGCGCGGCGGACGGCGGCCTCTTCCTTTGCCTTGAGATCGGCTATCGCTTTTTTGGTCGCTTCAATCGCAAGCCCTCTCGGCAGAAGATAGTTGCGGGCATAACCGTCGGAAACGTTTATAAGGGCGCCCTTTTTACCCTGATTCGGGACGTCCTGTGTTAAAATGACTTTCATGATTATCTATCCGTCCTTTTATTGCTCTCTGTTATTTTGAAATATGATTTTCGTTCTCGTAGAGAATATGGCGGGCGACTATGTCGCAGTCTCCCTCATGGAACACAAGGCGGTAGCTGTAGTTAAGGCTTTCGCCGCGGCAGAGCGTCAATCCGCCCTTGAAAAAGAAGTTGTTCGGCGCAAAAAGACCGTAATCGCGGATATGCCATGTTGCGGGATAGCGCTCGTTGCGCTCGGAGTCAAATACGGCTACGCCGCACTCATGACCGTCGAGCTTGCCGGAATAATCGCACCAGACGGCGGGGCGTCCCCAGCATTCGCGCTCGGATACGGCGCCCCAGCTGTTTTCGAGGCGCCCTCCGCGGTCTCCTCTGAGCGCTTCCGCCATGCGGATTCCCAAAGGTCCGGCTTCCTTCGTCGCGCCGATCTCAATATCTCCGTAACTTGCCTTGAATTCGATATCAAGGTCGATATAGCGGCAGGCAGTACCCTGATTATAGAAGGTGAAGCGGCGGCGCTCGTCGAGGTACTTAACGCCGTCCTGTCCCGTCCAGATATTATATCCGGCAAACGAGGCGCAGGCGTCGTTTGAAAAGGCGTCTTCAATCCGCTGATGCTTCTGATATCCCCAGTTTCCGGATTCGTTCCAGAAATCGACAACCTGGTCAGCTCCGCAGAGACTGACTTCGCCTATGCCGAGGAAGACCGAGCGGTGGTGCGGATGCTCCTTTGTGTCAAAATCAAGGCGGGTAAAGCTTCCGCCGAAACTCGTCTCAATCGGACCGAGATACGGTTTTATAAATTTATCCGACCAGCAATAAGAGGTAAAACGGCTTTTGCCGATATAAATATCGACCGAATTGTCGCCGTCGAGAAGCGAGACTTTGTCAGAGGCGCTCTCGTTATCGGACGGCTCAATTTTTACCTCGCCCGCCGGGCAGGATATAACTGCCAAAAGATATTCTTCGCCGTTCCGCTCAACTTTTGCGGCGGGATAAAGCTTGTCTTTGATCTTTACGCTCCGGGTTGATTCCGGGATGCCGTCGGCTTTTATATATACAGGTGCGTCGCAAACGGGACGCGCCGCGAAAAAAGTGAGTTCCATGATAAATTCCTTTCAAAAAACTTCAGAATATATTTAAGTCGTGTCAAAATATGCGGCGCATATAATCGTAAATGCGGGGGAGTTCGGCGAGATAATCTTTATATATCGCTTCGCAGCTTACCCTTCCGCAGTATCCGGCGCGATTCAGCGCGTCGGCGGCGTCGGGAAGATTCGAGCCGTTTTCGGCGCCGTCGTATTTGCCGGGGAAGCCCCTGTCGAACTCGGATACATGAACATGAGCGAGTTTGTCCGCGACGAGCCGGATGTTTGTAAACGGTTCGTTCTGCTTTGCCATATGGTAAAAGTCGGCGAGCAGCTTAACCGCGGGATGGCGGATCGCCGATGCGACGGCGTAGCCTTCGATTGTCGTCAACATGAAGTTTGTCTCGGCGGGATTCAGCGGTTCCAGAGCGAAAACGATGCCGTATGACGCGGCGATATCGCCGCACATCCGGATAAACTCGTAGTATTTGCAAAGCAGGTCTCTGCGCTCCGAGTAGCTTATCCCCTCCGGCAGGCTGCGGGCGCGGCCGGAGCCGAACACAACGGTATTGACTCCTATCGCGGCGGCGCGGCTGAGAGCGCGCTCGACATATTCTCTTATAACCGGCAGTTCGGCTTTGGCAAGCGCGTATTCACCGGGGAGAAAGCTGTTGGCGCACTCGAACCGGACTCCGTCTTTCACCGCCCTTTTGAATTCCTCATCCGACATATTCATGAAGACCCCGAAGGCAGCCTCGGCGAAGTCAAAACCCGCATTCATACAAGCTTCCCAGCCGAAAAGACACTGCTCATAGGGGGTCACTACTCTGTTTTTATCCTGCGGCATAAACGAGCCGCCTTGTATGCACACGCCGATTCTGTGTTTTATCTGCTTTACTGACATTATAGTTACCTCCGAAAATCTTCTTTGTGGTATTATACCACAATTTCGCCGATTTATCAAGCTTCTTGGGATTATATATCTAATAATATATCGGCGCGGGATAAAAACAGCCCGGCGGCGCTTTAAGATTAACATTTTTTTACTTGACAGGGTATGCCGTATATGATAAAATAGTCTATGTGAAAATATTTCGCTCTGCCGCTTTTATGAGCGCAATTTTTCCGGACGTTTTAGAAAATACACTTTCAGAAACGAATTAGTATTATTTTGAGCCCACAAGAGGTGAGAAAAGCATGGACGAAGGCGGTAACACGTACCCCGGTCCGCGAAGCCAGATAAATAAAGCGGAAAAGCAGGAAGTGCCGCCCGGCGGCGCGCGCTTTTCCACGGAATTAAATATAAGCGAAAGATAAGCTAAGGCCGCTCGTTTTCAGGGCGCGCCGGCGTTTTCGCGCCGCTTCGCCCCCCGGTATCGTGCTGCGCCTCCTACAAATTCCCCCGCGAAAAAATTTTGTAGAAGAGGAAGCATTTACATGACCGATATCAGAACAATGAGCGAAAGAGCTCTTGTGCTGCTCATCGAGCGCAAGTACAAAGAGCTTAGGGAGCTGCTTTCGGAGATGGAGCCCGTTGATATTGCGGCGCTGACATCCGAGCTGCCCCGTGACATTATCCCCTTGATTTTCAGACTGCTGCCGAAGGAGCTTGCCGCCGACGCATTCGTCGAGATGGACGCAGATCTGCAGGAAACGCTGATTCAGGCGTTTTCCGACCTTGAGCTGAAAGAGGTGCTTCAGCAGCTTTTCCTTGACGACACCGTCGATATTATCGAAGAAATGCCGGCGAACGTCGTAAAAAGAATACTCAAAAACTCCGATCCCTCGATGCGCCAGGACATAAACGAAGTTTTGAACTATCCCAAAGACAGCGCAGGTTCGGTTATGACAAACGAGTATGTCGATTTAAGACTGAAAATGACCGTCGAGGACGCATTTAAGCGCATAAAGCGCGTGGCTATCGATCGAGAAACCATTTACACCTGTTATGTCACCGACCAGGACAGAATACTGTTGGGTGTCGTAACCGCAAAGACCCTGATGCTCTCCGAACCCGACGATATTATCGAAGACATCATGGAGACGAACGTAATAAGTTCGCTCACCACCGACGCCAAAGAAGACTGCGCCGATAAAATCTCAAAATACGATCTTCTTGCAATCCCGATAGTCGACAACGAAAACCGGCTTGTCGGCATAGTCACCTTCGACGACGCTATCGACGTCATCAAAGAAGCAACCGAGGATGATTTCGCCAAAATGGCGGCTATAACACCCTCGGAGAATACCTATTTTCGTACCAGCGTGCTGTCCCACACGAAAAACCGCGTTTTCTGGCTGCTCTTGCTGATGCTGTCCGGAATTGTGACCGGCGCGATAATTGCGAAATTTGAAAATGCAATCGCCGCGATTCCGGCTCTCGTAACTTTTATCCCGATGCTGATGGATACCTCCGGCAACTCGGGAACACAGGCTTCGACGATGGTAATCCGCGGTATGGCAATGGAAGAGATCCATCTCCGCGATTTTATCCGCGTCTGGTGGAAGGAAATCCGGATTGCGCTTTGTATCGGCGCAACGCTCGGCTTGGTGAACACGGCGCGCATATTGTTGCAATATCACGCAGCGCCGGAAAGTATATACTTTGCGCTCACAACATCTATTACAATGGTTGCGGTGATCTGCATTGCGAAATCCTTCGGCGTCATATTGCCGATGCTGGCAAAAAAACTGCGCCTTGACCCCGCCGTCGTAGCTTCGCCGGTGCTTACGACTATCTGCGATATCTGCACCGTAGCCATATATTTCGCACTCATAACAGTTTTCTTTAAGCTTTAACGAGGGCGATAAAAAAATCAAGCTCCCTGACCCCCGGGGCCGCGGAAAGTCCCGCGGCTCCGGTCTTTTAATTTTAAAAACCGCTGCATCGGCGCGTCGGAGATACAGCCGATACAGCCGATTATGCCATGAATAATCTGCCGCCCGAAATAAACCGGGTAAACAATAATCTTTTTGGAGGAACGAANCCTGCCGTCACGGCGGCTGTCTGCCTCCTTACCTGCCTTTTGCTGCCCGCGCCTCTGTCGGGACTGCTGGACGGCGTTTATCTTTTTCTCCCGGTTGGACTGGCGGGAGGAGCCGCTGCTTACGCGCTCTTTTACGCCGTAAAAGGATTGGGAATCGGGAAATTCAAAGCCGCGGCGCTCCTGCTTGTTTGCGCCGGCGCCTCAGCCGTTTTCTGCCGACTTTTCACAAGCGACATACAGAAGACCGTCCTCTCGGCGGGATATATCTTCCCGGGAGCGGTTCTTTCGGCGAAACTTTCGGCGAAACCGCCGGCTCCGAAGGAAATTAAGCCCGACTTATTCGAACGCGCCCTTCAGCGGCTGAAACAGGCTTTAAAACCTTTTAAACCGGATGACGGAGAAAAGCCGGAAAAAGCGGCCGAGACCGCCCCTGTTCCCTCTTATCCGTCCCGCGTCTCCTGCATCACGGCGATGTCCGCCGTTTTGGGCGCCGCCTTCGCTGTGTTTATGGTCGCGCTGCTTATAGCAGAGCGCGGCGGATTTAATCCGTCAATTTTTTCCGATTGGCTCGCGGAACAGACCGAAAGGATACAAACGATTATTTCATCGTTTACCATGGAGAACGGCGGCGAGACAAGACCGTTGTATACCGGAGAAAACCTTACCTTTATGGTAAACTATATTCTCCTTGTTCTGCCCGCGGTTATAATTGTCTTCTGTCTTATCTCCTCCTGGCTCTCGACTTTGGTATTCGCAATCTGCTCGCTTGCCGCCGGCTTCTATCGACGTTTCTTTGAGTACGGCTGGCCGGTAAAAATCAGCCGCAGTTCCGCTGTTGTCTTTATAGCGGTGTATCTGGGCGCAATGTTCTTCGGTCGGAATCCCGCTGTTTACATACTTTTTGCAAACTTTGTCCTGATCCTTACCCCCGGTTTTGTACTGATCGGCGTCCGGGATACTATTCTTAAACTCGCCGACGACTACCGCCGTCCGTCCGGCATACTCCTGATCGCTGCCTCTGTAATACTTGCTTTCGTCAACTTCATGGCGGTGTTTGTTCTGATGTCGTTTGCCGGTGTCGTTTACACCCTTTTTGAACGCCGCCGCAACAGAAACGACCGCCGTGACGGCGACGATAACTCTGTTTCATAAAAAAAGGTTTCCTTGTCATGTTCGATTTTTTTAAAAAAATATTTGCCGATAAAAGCACCGCAAAGAAGCTGCTTTTCAGTCTCGGCTTCGCGCTTTTCAGCGCAATATATACGGCGGTTTGTATTATCGCGGCGCCGTATATGCCGCTCAAAACCGGTAAATTTGCGGTTGCGGCAGCCGTTCTGCTGCTCGCCGTTGCAGTTGCCGCCGCCCTGATCTGGCGCACAATTCAGATAAACAGGGCGCGCATCGCCGGAGATACCCAAAGCGATATGCTCGGTTCGATAACCCTTGACTTTATGGTCGAGCTGAAAAGCCCGGTGCTTATCTGTGACGACAACGGAAAAATAGTCTGGTACAATCCCGCGCTTGCATCGTTTATGGTCTCATCCGGCGCGAAAGAAGATCTGCACGGCAAATCTATATCTCACATTTTAGGCGTAGGTCTTGAATCGATGCGCGCAGATCATACAAACGAAGGGCTTGAAACGGCTGTCCGCGGGATGGTCTGGCGGATCAAACCCTACCGCTTCGAATCGGACTCGAAGGGGAAATACTTAAACGTCCTTGTCTGGACCGATACTACCGAGCTTTCTAAGACGCGCGCCGAGATGGCGAACAGCAATACGGTGATCGCCTATATCGTAATGGATAACCTTGAGGAGATTTCCCAGTTCTCCCGCTCCTCCGATCATATTCTTGACGCCGCCATCGATATACGTCAAATACTCTACGAATGGGCAAGATCCTGCGGCGGGGTTATCCGCGAATTCAGCGTAAACAAGTTTATATTCTTTTT
>JGI24712J26585_10000992_pt1 | contig 24387 bp, 17 predicted proteins | sample BioPla3DNA2_FD_26585 | JGI IMG/M metagenome (IMG submission 26585)
TCTGATNGCGGCAAAAAATCAAATNCCCCGCCGATTCAATTCAAAACGGCGGGGAATCTTTCAGGAGAAAGTTAAGAAAATCGCTTAATTAATTGTTCTGCGCGGTTTCGGGAACGTATTCGTAAAGCTTGACGTCAACGTCTACCATCTTGGACTGAGCGATGCGTCCGGTTCCGGTAAGCCGCGCCACCGTAACCTTTATTGTGTCTCCGGCGCTGTAATCCTTGAGTATGTTGGTTACATCAACTCTTGAGGACACCGTTATTCCTTCGATCGCGACGATACGGTCGCCGTATTTGAGGTCACCCGTGTAACTGTCCTGATACTGAACAAAGTAAACTCCGTAGTCGGTAATGTAGTTGATGAGATCGGCGTTGCCCGACTGATATAGGCTGGAAGTCGAGGTGTTTGCATTGACTTCAACTATATATATGCCGAGCATGACGCGGCCTTTGACATAGCCGTATTCGATAAGCTGGTCGGATATCTCTTTGGCGGTGTTGATCGGGATCGAGAAGCCGAGTCCTTCGATTTCGGTGCCGCTGGATTTGGCGTTTACGATGCCTATTAAGTTGCCGCTTATATCAAAGAGACCGCCGCCGGAGTTGCCGGGGTTGATTGCAGCGTCTGTCTGAAGCAGCGTGTAATACTGTCCGTCTATGGTAACCTCGCGGTCAAGCGCGGAGATATAGCCGACGGTGACCGTTCCGCCGAGTTCACCTAAGGGGTTCCCTATTGCGATAGCTGTCTGACCGACTTTAAGCGCATCGGAATCACCCAAAACAGCTGCGGAAAGTCCGGTCGCGTTTATCTTTATAATCGCAATATCGTTCTGATCGTCTGTACCGATTACCTGAGCGTCATGTTTTGTGCCGTCGGCAAGCATTACCGTTATTGTTGAAGCTCCGGAAATTACATGGTCGCAGGTGATTATATAGCCGTCGGTCGAGATTATGACGCCGGAACCGGCGCCCTGGGTGACAAACTGACCGAAAAAGCTGTGTGTCGAAACAGACTCGGTCGATATCTCAACAACGCTGTTCTTGGCTTTCTGAACCGCATTGACAATGGCGTTTTCCGAATCGGTGGTTCCGCTTACTTCACTCGGAACCGCCTGATAGGAAAGACCGGTTTCGTCGCCGGTGCGCGGAGCGACTATTGATGGAGTGTTGTTCGTCATGTTGCGGGTCACGTAATAAGCTCCGCCCATACCAAACAACGCCGAAACTACGATGCAGACAACGACCACAAGCGCAAGCGCCTTTCCGGAAACGCCGGTGCGCTTTGCTTTCCTTGCCTTTGCCTGGCTTTGCGGCTGGGGCTGATAAGGCGCGCCATAACCGCCCTGATAGCTGGTATAACCCGGCTGACCTGAATAAGCTGAGAAGCCGCCGCTGCCGCTTGAATAAGGATTGCGGTACTGTCCGGCTTGCGGCTGCGGATTATGCGGTTGTGCGTTCTGTGGCTGCTGCTGCGGCTGCTGTTGTCGAAAATTCTGCTGACCGTAGGGATTATATGTATAGCCGCCGGCATTTACCGATGAGGGTTGCTGCGTTTGACCCGACGTATCCGTCCTGCGAGCTTGCGGATCGTAATTTGGATTGACCCAGCTGTATTCGCCGCTTACGTTCGGTTTTTCGGCGGATGTGTTCTGTGTCTGAACATCCGCTCCGGTATTTTGAGCCGACTGCTCGGGCTGCGCGTTATAGACATTGTCGTTCTGTTCGGTCTGATTATCCCGAGGGGTCTGATTGTCTTCCTGACGAGCTACTTCTTCGTTTTCCAAATAGTTGTTATTCGTGTTGTTATTATCCATTAATATTTCCTCCCTTGATTAATTATTCTTATAATAATTCGAATTCTTTGCTGAACTCAATTCCACACAGTTCAAAAAGAACTATGTATATCTCTTTTTTTCTGACGTTTTCTGATTCGGCATATATATTATAACCCGCCAATGTGAAAATCGCGTGAAGATAAACTGAGGATTCGCCGAAAAATAATGAATTTCAGCAGAAAACAACAAATATCCGGCTTTCCTTTTGAGAATAACCGGATAATAAATTTATTAGAAGTCAAAGTCGACGCATTTGCTTAGGTCTTTTATTCAACTCCGAAAACATATGTGGTTGTTGTATCGTATTTCTCGCCTGCGCGAAGTATGGCTGACGGGAAATCGGGCTGATTTGGGGCGTCCGGCCAGACCTGTGTCTCCATCGCAATCGCATGGAAAGGCCGCTGCGGCACCCCGCCGCGGAAGGGAACGTCTCCGTTCATCATTACGCCGTTGTATATCTGGATTCCCGGCTGGTCGGTATAAACAGTTATCTTTCTGCCGGTTTTCGGGGAATAAAGCACCGCCGCCGGACCGTCTTCGCGATTCATGTCAAGGCAGAAATTATTGTCAAGCGGTATCTCTATCCCGCGTCTTTCCCGAAAATCATATTCGGTGCCTTCAACGGCTCTTATCTCTCCTGTCGGGATGAGACCTTCGTCGACCGGCGTCATATATACCGCCGCGACAAAAAGCTCGTTTTCGCGGACGTCGCCACCCCCGATGCCTTCAAGGTTGAAATAGCTGTGGTTGGTAAGATTCATTACAGTGTCTTTGTCGCAGACGGCTTCGTAATGTATCGAAAGGACATTTCCGGCAATCCAGCTGTAAGTGGCTTTTATTTCCGCTCTGCCGGGGTAATTTTCCTCTCCGTCCGGGCTTACAAGAGAAAGAATCAGTCTGTCCGGCTTACCGCCGCCGCCTTCGATCGATTCGACATCCCAGATACGCCGGTTATAGCCGATATCTCCGCCGTGAAGGTGGTTTTCGCCGTCGTTTTTGGCAAGCTGATATTCAACGCCGTTGAGGGTGAAGCGAGCGCCGCCTATGCGGTTGGCGCAGCGGCCGACCAGGGCGCCGAAATATCCGCCGCCGTTGAGGTAGCCGTCTACCGTGTCGAAGCCGCAGCAGATGTCGTCGAAATTGCCGTTTTTGTCCGGCACAATGATGCTTTCGACTATCCCGCCTAAATTGAGTATTTTTACCGAAGCTACGCTGTCATTCGTAAGAGTATAGGCAAATACATCGCTGCCGTCGGGCATTTTTCCGTAATGGGTTTTCGTGATTGACATAGATTTCGTCCTTTCTTGTAATAAACGCTACATTTATATATACAGTTTATTCTGCGGCAAGCTTAATTATTTTCCAGCTGCCCGCCGGCATATCGAGGAAGAATCTTCCATCGGAATGTTCGATATCGCCGTTAATCACCGAGATTATTTTATATCCGTTCAGCTTTATCTCGGTTCTGATATCCGCCTCGGAAAGGAAGATATCGCCTTTGAAGTTGTCGTACTGCACCCCGTCGTTGTTGAATATGCCGACAAGCCAGCCGTCTTCGGTGCGGTTGTAGATTGCATGAAGCCGCTCATCTACGCGGCAGGGGAGGAGGGTATCGAGTATTTGGCTTACTTCTTCCGGATTTACGATGTTTTTGTGTTTTGCCGCAAATCCGGTATCTCCGGTCAGATTGATGAGATATTCGTATTTGTCAAGTCCGGGGGTGTCCGCGTGGATTATGTCGAAAACGTCGGGCAGACCGCCGTTCTTTATAACGTGACTCATATTGCCGTGACTGCCGGTTTCGCCGAAGATGGGGCGCAGCGTCCGCGTAATCTGCTTCCAAGTCTCTGCCGGAAGCGGGTATGAGTCGTCGCTTTCGGGGTAGTTGATATAGTTGTCGCGAAGGACGACATCAAGCACCGGAAGATTTTCCGGCAGGACTATCGCTATCGGGGTATAGGTCTTTCCGGGACAGGGCAGCTCTTCGGTGAAGTTTAGGAATTTCTTTTTAACCTGACCGTAAATGCTGAGTTCGAAATCGCCGAGATTCCGGAAGGTGTTGCAGACGCCGTATTCCTCGCCTATTGCGGTCGCGCCGGCAAGATAGGCGTATCTGAAAATCCTTGCCTGAAGATTGCGCGAGCTGCCGCCGTTTTCCCTCTCTTCAAAGCTCCTGTCAGCGCCGCTGCCGGTTGTAAGCTGATTTTCGATCCATTCATCCTGTCCTTCGCGAAGTGAATAGGGGATAGTAAGTCCGTAGCCTTCCGTTCTTCCCCAGCATTCGTAATAAACGCCGAGACGGGCGGAATACGCCTTTGCCATTCCGCGATAATAAGCGAGCTGGAGGCGCATATTCGGTATCTGCCAGCCGACTTCGGGGAGCAGCAGCCTTGTGCCGGCGGCAAGCTCTATTTTCGGCGCCATATAATAGCTGTCCGCCGGGATTAGCTGCCCGCCGGTCATCTCCATTCTCAGACGGTAAAGCTCGTATATGTCGGCGATGAATTCCGCCCGGTTTTGCGGGATACGGTTCTTTGACCATTCTTCCCGCGTCAGAGCTTCGAGAAAGAGAGCGATTTTTTCGGATATGACATTCTCCCAGAAGCTTTCTTTTGAGCGGCTGCCGTCGGCGACGCCGTATTTTTCATACGCTTCGATGACGCGCCCGCGGTCGCTGTTGTAGTTGGATGCCCACTCGTGCATCTGCCAGCCCCAGAAGTTGTCGCCAAGAAGCCTGCGGTATTCCTCTACAAGCTCCGGCGAATAGTTATAATGCCACGGCAGACCGATGCCGCCCTGAAACCGGTCGATATAGAACGGACAGCGGAGTGATTTTAAAGTATTATACAGCTTTCCGCCGACGGCTCCCATCTCGTTGAATTGATACTCACTCGGCAGATAGCTCTTATGCATCATTTTAAGGCCGTCGCCTTTGCGGAAAAGTCCCTGTTTGAAAAGCCCCTCTACGGTATCGGCGGTGTAGGTGTGGATAAAACTGAACATGGTATTGCTCCTTTGAATTTCTCTATATAATATAATGAAAGAAACGATCGGAATTATTCCCGCCCGAAGAATTTCTTCTGATAATCGGCGACTCTCCCGTTTATCATCTCAAGCACTTCCCTTGACTTCTCCTCGCCCAGATAGTAGTCGCGCATCCGGCAGCCTTCTTCGAAGCAAAGTTCGTCGTGGTACGGGAAATACTGATCCAATAGGAAAAGAGTGTATTTCGTCAGACGGTAAGTGCCTACAATGTGTTCCGGACCGTCTTCGTATGACTCGGTCGCGACGGAATAGCCGTTCTTTATAGCCTCAGCAAAGCCGTCAAAAGAGGGGTCTTTTGCGAAAATCATCGTTGATGTCCAGTTGAATGCGCTTTCGTAGCTCCAATGGAAATACCGCATATGCGCGTCGTCGACGCCGACCGGGCTTATGAAGATGCCATCGGCGCGCATATCGTTCCAGAACGCCGCCGCCATATGAGCGTCAGGGCAGCCCTCCTCCTGACCGTGGAGTATCTCCGCCGCGTCGTATATCTTTTCTTTTGCAAGATATCGGAAGACATCGTCGCGGGTGTTGTTGGCGTCCCATTCCCAGAACGGATGCGCCAAAATGGCGATACCGCCATACTCGTGGATAGTGTCGGCGATCCATTTGCGCCAGGCAAAATCGAACGGCTCGATATTTTCAGGCAGGTGGTCTTTGTATTCTGCGGCAATTTCTGCGACTTCAGCTTTTACCTTAGCTTCGTTTTCATGATAATAATTGTCAACCCCGATACCGCCCGGCAGCAAAGCTCCGACATTGACCGCGTGTATATATGCGTTCGGGACATGGACTTCTTCGCCGTAATAAAGGCTCATCTCGCTCGGAATGTTTTTGCTCTTCTCAATAGCATATACCGAACCATCCACATTGTGGTGATCGGTTATCGCAAGGAAGTCAAACCCGGCGCGGCGATATGTCGCCGCGGCAAGATAGGGATCTTCGTGTCCGTCGACCGATTTGCAGGTATGGCAATGGAGATTGCCGCGCATCGGCGTTCTTGCGTAAAGGTCGGGGGCGGCGCAGAAGATGCGGAAATTGTTAATTACGCGGATTTTTCCGCCGTCGTCTTTGTCGGTAAGGCGCAGAGTATATATCTGCTCCCTTTTGAAGGTGTATTCGAATTCAATTCCGCCGTTCTCGTCGGCTGCTGCGCAGACGCTGTCATATTTAGTAAAATCGCTGATGCTTAAAAGAACGGAGGAATTGTTTTCCTCGCGCGGGATGATATAAATTGTGTATTCCCGCCCCGGTGTCAGAGCGTTGTCGATTCCGAGTCCTCTTGCTTTGAAAGAGGTAAGCCGATTCAGTTCGGCGACTTTCGGAAAGATTTCGTAGTTGTAAAGAGATGGGTTGTGATTGGGAATTTTCATAATGATTTTCCTTTTTGATTTGTATTATCAGAATGATTATACGACTTTGGCGGGATAATGTCAAGTATTATCGGATTGATTTTGTTTTTCGGGGAATTGTGTCGGTTTTAACAATTATTCCCGCTTGTTTTTGTGTAATATTACCTTGATATTTCAACATATCGGGATTGACAAATCACCATCTGCATTGTATAATGTTATATATATAACGGTATTTCATATATATAACAGAAACCAAGGCTTATAAGTGTATTAAAGGGGGATTTACAATGCAGCGCAAAACAACAATTCGCGTAACGGCAATATTTATCTTGTTCATTATGCTCCTTTCGTCTTTTTTAGGGTGCGGCAAAGAAGACGCAACTCCGGAATCAAAGGAGATTATGACCGAAGCTGACGAAACAACCACGGCGGAAGTCACGAAAGAGCCGTTTGACGAAATTCAAGAAGCCGACTTCGGTAGCTATAACTTTAGAGTTCTGACCCTTTCTGCCGGAATCAATGCGACAAACCGATTCACTCAGGAAATCTGGGTCGAAGCCGAAACCGGAGACGTTATAAACGACGCTATCTTCCGCCGAAACAGCATGATAGCCGACAGGCTCGGGGTAAACATTATCGCCTGTCCGGTAGATGATGTGTTCAGCGCGGCAACGAAGTCGGCGATGTCCGGCAGCGACGATTACGACCTTCACGGAATGTATACAAAATTCGCGACGATAACAATAGCTTCCGAAGGACTTGTCCGCGATTGGAATAAAATTCCCGGTCTCAATCTTGATACGGTTTATTGGAACTCAAACTGCCGCGACAATCTTTCGGTATGCGGCAAGCTGTATCTGATGTCCGGCGCTATCCTTATAAGCGAGATAGATGATACGCTCGCGATGATTTATAACAAAAAGCTTGCCGAAGACAACGGTCTTGAAAGCATCTACACCCTTGTCTTCGACGGCAAATGGACTCTCGATACCTTCGCCGAACAGGCGACCGCGATATATACCGATATAGACGGAGACGGGGTTATGAAACCGAAGAATGACCTTTTCGGTTATATTCAGGACCCGGCGTCGATGACAAACAACTGGCTGTTTTCCTGCGATCTTCTTGGCGAAAAAATACTCGACGACGGCGTTATTGATATGAATATGGATCAGAATCGTATTCAGACTACGCTGGAAAAGCTCGCAAAGGTGAATTCATCCGACGGAATTCAGATTGGGCTTGATTTGTATGAGGGTCTGGATTATTTCAAAGAAGACCGGATTTACATTTATGCAATAATTCTGCGGAACATCGAGCTTCTTCGCGATATGGAGTCGGACTTCGGCATCATTCCCTACCCGAAATTCGATGAGAACCAGCCGGATTATCTCAATCATGTCGGCGGGTCATCACCAATCCTTACAGTTCCGATAACTAACACCTCAGATGACGAACGGCTCAGGCAGGTGCTTGAAGGGATGGCGGCGGCTTCCTATCAGGTGGTTTTGCCGGCGTATTTCGATGTCGCTCTTAAAGAAAAATACTCCCGCGACAAGGAAACACAGGATATGCTTGATATCATCCTGAAATCAAGGACATATAATCTGGGCTATCTCGGCAGCATCAGCTTTGTCTGGGATGTGGCGGCGCTTATAAAGGGAGGCAAAACTGATTTTTCATCATACTGGGCGAAATCGGAAAGTTCCATGACTAAAAAGTATCAAAAAGTAATTGATAAACTGCTTGAAATCGAAGACTGAAAGGTATATAATATGTCTAAAGCACCGGCAGTCGATTACGCTGCCACGATTCTTGAAGCGCTTTCTTGCAATGACGGTCTCGGAATAACCGAAATCAGCAATTTAACGGGGATAAACAAAAACGCGGTGTCGAGGATATTAGGCGCGCTCTGCGGTCAGGGATGGATTGCCCGGCGTGGCGACGGGTATTCGCTTACCCTGAAACCGTTTAGGATTTGCAGCCGCGCGCTTTCAAGAACTTCGCTTTATAAGGAAAGCGGCGTCTTTCTCGCCAGGCTATGGGAGAAAACCGGAGACAGCTGCTTTATCGGAGTGAAGCACGGAAAAAACGTACTGTATATACAGCATCTTGATTCAACGCATGACATAGTCGTCGCGGGACGGGTCGGCGGGGAATATCCGCTTCACTGCTCCGCCCCCGGAAAGGTGCTGCTCGCTTATTCCGACGAGGAAGAACAGCGGCAATACTGCGAAAGCGAACTTAAACCGCGGACTTCAAACACAATAACCGACAGCAAAGTCTTCGGAGAACAGATTTCTTTGATAAGGGAAAACGGATACGCCGAAGACAACGAGGAGGGCAGCTACGGCATCATATGTCTTGCCGCGCCGATTTTCGATTATAAAGGCTCAGTAATCGCCTCGACGGGAATTTCCACCGCGACCGTTTACTCGGATATTAAAACATTCGCGGAAGAAAAATCAGAGGCGGTTAAAACGACCGCCGCGCAGATTTCCGCCGCTTTGGGATACACGGACTAACAGAAATTCAGGGTGATATTATGTCAGAATATACGTTTTATTCCTCATTTCCCGGCTCTCGTCCGGTTATATCGGACGAAAAGACGCGGCGATTCGCTCATGAATCGCTGCTCGGAAAATATGGTCGGGAGACAAGCCTTACTCCTTGCGTTTCGCTTGACGGAATTGCCGGATTTGAGAAACTCTCGAGTTATGAAAAATACGACGCGGCGGTGAATGAAATAGTCCGCCGCTGTCCGATACGCTTCACGCCGAATGAACTGCTCTGCGGTTCTGCGACATTGGGCGACGCTGTAGGCGCGCGGCTGCCCGCAAGCTTTAAGGGCGAATATCCTCTTTCGGGGATCAACCACCTGACCTCCGGCTTTGAGCGGGCGGTCAAGGAAGGGATTGACAGCTATGAAACAAGAATAGACAAAAGGCTGTCGGACGACGGTCTTGACTCAAATCAGATATCAATGCTGACATCGATGAAGAATACCATTTCTGCGATGAGAATATGGCACGGCAGGTATCTTTGCGAGATTAAAGCAAATATCGAAAACACTTCCGGCGATGAGCAGAAATATTGGCGTGAACTGTACGAAAACCTTGAACCGGTTCCTTTTAAAGCGCCGTCGTCGTTCAGACAGGCAATTCAGTCTCTTTGGTTCTGCTTCGCTTTTCTGCGGCTGCTCGGCAACTGGCCGGGGATCGGGCGGATAGATTTGATCCTGGATCCGTATTACAAAGCCGATCTCAAAGCCGGGAAAATCACTTATGACGAAGCCAGGACGCTTATCTGCCACTTCATGATAAAAGGATGCGAGTGGATACGGCTTGAAGGCCGCGGTTCGGGCGACGCTCAGCATTATCAGAATATCGTTCTCTGCGGAGACGATGACGAGGGTAATGAGTTTATCTCGGACATAAGTTACATGGTGCTTTCGGTAACGGAGGAATTTCCGATTCCCGATTTTCCCATAGCAGTCCGGATGCGGGATGACTCGCCTCAGGAGCTTTACGAAGCCATAGCGCGGGTGATGCGGCACGGCTCCGGCGTCGCCGCGATATACAACAACGACCTTGTTGTCGATTCGATGGTGAAATTCGGCTATTCGCTGAGCGAAGCCCGCAATTTCGCGAATGACGGATGCTGGGAGGTTCAAGTTCCCGGAAAAACCTGCTTTACCTATTGTCCGATTGACATCTTCCCTCTTCTTCAGGACAAAACGCTGAATATCGGCGGCGAAGAATATCCCGATTTTCCCGATTTTGAATCGCTGTATGAAACTTTCAGAGAGGCGATGGCGGTTCAGGTCAAAGAATGGAACGACGGCGCCGACAACTTCGCCCGCTGGGATATGCCGATGTCCGCGATTTCCCTCTTTACCGACGGCTGCATTGAAACGGGGCTCGGATATTATAACCGCGGGGCTGTCTATACCGCATACAGCCTGCATTACGGCGGGGTGCCGGACCTCTGCGACTGTCTTTACGCGATAAAGAAACTTGTTTATGACGAAAAGCTTGTCACCTTACCGAAGCTCTGCCGGATACTGCACAACGACTGGCAGCCGGAAGACGACTCGGATGAGGCGGAAGTTGAATTTGTCAGCGCGCTGCGCGCCCGCGCGCGTTCCCTTGAATATTACGGAAATGACAATCCCGAATGTGATGAAATAATCGGTCGGATAGTCCGGGACTTTACAGATGAAATGGCGAAGACAAAAGAGCGCAGCGGGGTACTGCGTCCCGCCGGACTTTCGACTTTCGGGCGTCAGATTGAATGGGCGAAAAACCGCCTCGCCGGCGCCGACGGTCACGGAAAGCATTATATAAGAGCAAACAACATAGCTCCGACTCCCGGCACCGATGTAAAAGGCGCGTCAGCGGTGATAAAATCCGCCTGCAACATCGATTTCTCGGCGCTTGCTTCCGGAGCGGCTCTCGATTTAAAGCTCGATCCGGGCTCGGTAAAGGGGGAAGACGGCATAAACGCCCTCGTCGGGCTGATGAAAGCGTTTATTCGCCTCGGCGGGTTCTTTTTGCAGATAGACGTCGCAGACGCGGCCGCGCTTATCGACGCGAAGCTGCATCCGGAAAAATATCCCAACCTTGCAGTCAGGATAAGCGGCTGGTCGGCTCGGTTTGTGACATTGGACGAACACTGGCAGGATATGATTATAGGGAGGACTTCGCAAAACAGGATGTAAGGTGAAAAATACGGAAACAAACAAGATGCGATTTCAAACAACAGAAAGATTAACCAATAATTAAACATAGATACTGAGGCGATTATCACCCGCAAGAAAACAAACATGAACGACAAAAAGGAGAAAAGCTGAGATGACAACGGAAAAGAGAAAAGCCGGAATAGCGAAGTGGTTACTAATCGCTCTTTTATTGATAATCGCCTTGTATTTTCTGATTCAGGGCATACGCTGCGGTTACGGACTGAATAAAGTTAGGGAAAACCTTGAGTTATATGAAGCAAAGACGGCTGAACTGTCATACGGCTCAATGACTTATGTCGATGTCGGCGAGAGCGAGGTTATCTTGTCAGTTCACGGTATTTTCGGCGGATATGATCAGGCGTATGACAGCGTTAAAAACAGGAAGCCGCAAAATCGTCTGCTGGCGCCGTCGCGATTCGGTTACCTCGGATCCGATGTGAAAGGCGACGGTACTCCGGCAGAACAAGCCGCCGCGTTTGCCGAATTGCTTGACTATCTCGGAATAGAAAAAGTCTTTATTTTGGGAACCTCCGCCGGAGGCACTCCCGCCATTCGTTTTGCGCTGGATTATCCGGAACGGGTAAAGGGATTGATTCTATTCTGTTCGACAATGCCGGTTCCAGAAAAACCGGTGACTTTTCTTGAATATCAGGCGCCTCCCGAACCTCTGCTCTCAGATTATGCGATGTATCTGATAAGTCCGCTTATGCCCCCTCTGATGGGAATGCCGGCTTCAACGGTGAAAAGCATTCAGCCGATTTCCGAAAGAAAAATCGGAGTTATTTTGGACGGAAAGCTGACAAATCCGGATATGGAAAGGAACTTTGATAATTATCCGATCGAAGATTTAAAAGTGCCGGTCTTGATTCTGCACTCGGAAGATGATACCGTGGCAAGCTTTGAAAAGGTGAAAAAGGCAAAGCACCGCTTTCCGAATCTAACGCTCGTTACCTTCCCCGACGGCGGACACATGATGACGGGGCACGGGGAGGAAATCGATGCGGCGCTTGACGATTTCATAAATCAACATAAATAAGCGCAGTTGTACTTTTTTGAACCGACGGAGCTAAGCAGTGGCAAAGCAGGAGCTGAGAATGAATAAAATGATTAAGGTAATCTTGGCAGTAGTTATCGTTTTGCTGATAATTGCGGCAGGTTTAAGTCTCTTTGCATACAGAAACCTGAATCATGACATTTTGAATACGAACTATTTGAAGAAAAAGGGGTATAAGTTAGGGTTTACCGAAGATACCGAAAAATTGAGCGACGGGTCGGAGATTTATTATATCGAAGGTCCGGACAACGGTCCCGCGCTTCTTCTGCTTCACGGTCAGCAGACAACCTGTTTTGACTATGCAAAGGCGCTGCCGAAATTATCAAAGGAATTTCATGTTTACGCGCTCGATTATTACGGTCACGGGAAATCATCGAAAAATCCCGAAAAATATACCGCTGCGGCGATAGGCAGTGATATCATTTGGTTTATTGAAAATATAATTGGGGAAAAGGTTTATATCTCCGGTCACTCTTCCGGAGCGCTGCTCGCAGCTTATGTTTCGGCAAAGGCGCCGGACTGCATTACAGCCGCTGTCCTGGAAGACGGTCCCTTCTTTTCCACTCTTCCCGGGAGAGCGGAGAAGACTATTTCATGGATAGGTTTTAAGAATATGTATGATTATCTCAACCAGGATGAGATAAAATCCTTCATGGAATATTCTCTGGAACATGACTACATGAAAGAAGTTTTCAACGCAAACGATCCCCGCGCGTGGGATATGATCATAAAAGAACCCGCCCTGAAATATCTCAAAAAACATCCCGGGCAAATTCCGAAAATATGGTATTATCCGCCTGAATTGGGAGTTAACGCAATATACGCGCTCAACGCCAATATGCAGGACGGAACCGCCGATTACGATTTGAGGTTCGGTGTGACATTTTACGACTTTTCCTGGTTTGACGGATTTGACACCGAAGAAATCCTGAAAAATATCAAGGCGCCGACAGTTGTGATGCACGTAGCGCCGAGCGAAATGACAAAGCCCGGCTATTATGACAAAAACGGTATATTGCTTGCCGCTATGGACGAAATTGACGCGCAGAGAGTCGTTGATTTAATTCCTGACAGCAGATATGTCGGCGGCTTTAAATCAAATCACGATATACATGCCGACCTTCCCGATGAGTATATCGAAGTCTTGCTCGATTTTAAAAATCAAATTGAAAGTTGAATTTAATCTCTTTATACTGATTATACCCGACACATAAATAAAAACGGCACAGAAATTTGTGCCGTTGATTATTTTATTGTGTTCTTATATTTGCTTGTCACCTGCGCTCGGCCATTTCTCTTTCAATGGCGGCGACAAGAAGACGCAGGGTCTTTATCCGCGCGTAGCGCTTGTCGTTTGATTCGATTATATGCCAGGGGGCAAAGTCGGTATTGGTTAGCCGCAGCATTTCATTTACAGAAACTTCATAATCGTCCCAGCGGGCGCGGTTGCGCCAGTCTTCCTCGGTTATTTTCCACTGCTTCTCCGGAGTGTTCTGACGATCGGTGAAGCGGACAAGCTGCTCGTCTTTGTCAATCTGAAGCCAGAATTTAATTATTATCGCTCCCCAGCCTCTGAGGCTGTGCTCGAAGTGGTTAATCTCGGAGTATGCGCGCTTCCATTGTTCTTCTGTACAGAATCCCTCAATCTTTTCAACCATTACCCGACCGTACCAGCTTCTGTCGTAGATGGCGATATGTCCGTCCTTCGGAAGGGTAATCCAGAATCGCCAGAGATATTGGCGGTAAAGCTCCGGCGCTGTCGGCGCGGCGACGGGATTCACCGCGTAGCCGCGGGGGTCGAGACCTTCGGTGACGCGCTTGATATTTCCGCCCTTTCCTGCCGCGTCCTGCCCTTCGTAAACGATAATCATAGGCGTTTTGGTTTGATAAAGCCAGTTGTGCAGCTCAAAAAGACGTTCCTGAAGCCGTTTCAGCTCCTTACGGTAGAGTTCCCCGTCTATTGTCGGAGAAAGGTCAACCTCGGCGAGTTTCGGGATGGGGTTCGGTATAATGGTTTCATCAAGTCTTAACGCGCGCTTTGATTGCGGCTTCGGCGACGTTCTCATAGCCAGCGCTCCGGTTACGAGATCAATAGTGCAGTTAAGCGCGGTCAGTATAGCGCGGCGGCGATCTTTTGAGTCGATCTGAACCCAGGGAGCATAATCCCGGTCTGTGCGGTCGATCATCTCGTTGAAAGCGTGCAGATGGTCGTCGTATCTGCGGTAGTGTTCCCAGTCGGCTTTTGTCACTCTCCAGGCGGTCGCCTTATTGCTTTCCAGCTTTTCAAAGCGTTTTCTCTGATCTTTTTTTGAAAGACGGAGGAAGAATTTGATTATAAGATATCCGTCGTCCGCCAGCTGTGACTCGAAATCAAGGATTTCGCGGAAACGGGCGTCAATTTCTTTTTTGTCGATTTCCTCCTCGAATCGCGAAAGAGTGACATCGCGATACCAGCTTCGGACAAAAAACGACATCCGCCCGTATTCCGGGATTTTTTCCCAGTATCGCTTCATCATCGGAAAACGGCGTTCGTCCGCCGATCTCGGACCTATTGTATAAACCTTGAATCCACGCGGGTCAATCTCTTCAATGAGCTTGCTGACGAGGTATCCTTTACCGGAAGCGCCCCAGCCCTCAAAAAGAATTATAACCGGCAGCTTGGCTTCTTTGACTTTCTGCGCAAGCAGTCCCAGCTTTTTCTGAGCCTCGCTTATCTGACGCTTGATTTCCTCTTTTTCAAGCTTCTTTTTTGAAATCTCTGATTCGCCTGAACCGTTGTCTGTCCTCGTATCTTCAGCCGTTTGTTCTTCGTTTTCGTTTAAAATATCATCCGCCCGGATTTCCCCCTGAATGGATTCATCATGTTTCGCATCGGTAATAATTTCTGTTTCATCAAGATTTCCGGCTTCGTTTTCTTCGTTAATGATAATTTTATCAACCATATTGAACTCCCCGATTCAATCTTCAATATAAACTGTTTTTATAATTATATCACAGACCCGAGTGTAATTCAAGGAATTTTCATTTTTTTATTTAAATTTTCCCTTTGCGCAAAAAACAGGCTTTCATAAAAAAGCAGGCTTTTCATAAAAAAGCAGATTGCTCTTGACAGACGGCTTAAAATAAGATACAATATTATAGGAGACATACTTTCGAATTAATATCCGAAGGGAGAAAATTAACATGAAAAACCGCAAAGGAATCGTTCTTGACTGCATCGAAGCAGCTTCTATCGAAGAAAAGCTGAAAATAGCTAAGGAAGCCGGTTTTGCCGCAGTTGAAGTTACCGCCGTCGAAACAGACGAGGAAAGAGCCGAAATCGCTGCGCTCCTGAAAAAATACGACCTCGTTTGCCCGAGTATTATGGGCGCCGGCGCATGGCAGAATCCCGCGACATCCCCCGATCCGGAAGTCCGGAAGCGCGCCGCTTACTGGTTTAAACAGGGCATTCTTACCGCGAAAGCGCTCGGAGCCGACACCCTGCTTGTTGTTCCCGGCGTCGTAAATCCCCAGATCGACTACGAAATGGCTTGGGAAAACTCAAGAAAGGTAATCAAAGAGGTGCTCCCGCTAGCCGAAGAACTCGGCATCTATCTCGGCATCGAGGAAGTATGGAACAAGTTCCTGCTTTCCGGCAGAGAAATGGCTCAGTTTATTGATTCTTTCGAATCAGAATATGTTCGCGCGTATTTCGATATCGGAAACATCCTGTTCTACGGCTATCCGCAGCACTGGATAAAAACTCTCGGCAAGCGCATAACAAAGATCCACGTCAAGGGCTTCAAACAGGAAGGTCTTGTCCTCAAATGGGTTCAGCTGCTTGAAGGCGACATCGACTGGAAGGCTTGCATGGATCAGCTCAAAGCCATCGGCTTTGACGGCTACATCACCGCCGAGCTCGGTCCCGACGAGCGCGGCTATAAGGGAATCGCCGACGACCTTGATAAGATTTTAGCGCTCTGATTATTACAATTTTGCCGGAAACTTCAATTTAATGAAGTTTCCGGCGTTTTTTTATTCTGTTTTAATTAAATCAGCCGCAGGTTTTTCCGTGTCTTTTTTTAGCTGCTGCTCTTTGTAAAGCTTAAGCACCATGAAAAAGGCTCTTGTGACGCAGATAAGCGAATAAAACGAGAATATGAGATAGGTAAGCTGCTGCGGATGCGCTTTCATCGTCGCGATGTTGAGGAAGATACCGATAATGCCGCTCGGCAGCATCAGCCATGTATACTCAATGAAAGCGAACATGGTGAGAAACGAGATGAGTATTCCCATCAGCGATGAAAGCGAATCGATGAAGCTGTAATCTGATTTCAGTAGATTTAAGACCAACATGACCGCCGCCACCGAAAAGACAAACGATACAGATACGACAATACGCTGTTTTGACGTCATTTTCCTGAATACCGTTGACGAACCGTATTTCTTTTGATTCCAGCGCACAAAGGTGACAAGCTGAACCGGACAGGAAAAGAGAATGGCATACAGAGCCGAGGCGTAAAGCCCAAGGTAAAAATAGACAATGGCATACAAAACAGAATTTATCCCGCCCATAAGGCTTGCAAATCGGTTTGCCTTTGCCTGCAGCGCTCCGATTACGAGCGAAACATAGAGCGGCAGGATGTGTAGCGGATGCTGTTTGTAATAGATGCCGGCTATGGTTATAAGCACGGCCGTTAACACCATCAGTACAATCGACGGAATATCCGCCCGTGGTTTTGCCTTCGGGCTGTTTTTTTCTGCGTTTTTTGATGTTTCGGGAAGTTGAGTTTCCGTTTTATTCAATTTAAAGCTCCGATTTTTGGATTTTGATTATTTTATTCGAGTCGAGGTTTCTGTCCTTGCCTTCCAGCACATAATATCCGACTAAGATATAATCGCCGCCGTCGAATATTGCCGGATAACAGTAACCCAAATCCGGATCGTCTTCGAGGATATGCACCGCGTCAAAACTTTCTCCGTCATTGCGGCTGACCGCCATTACAAACGGAGTTCTGCCGGAAAAACGGGTAACTTTGCGGGTGGTATAATTCGGGATCGGATTGAATATCGCAAGTACCATATCATCGACTTTTCTTACCAGCATCGGCGAAGCCGGAGAGGAAAAGAAGGTGTTCGGACGCGGAACGGTCCAGGTTGCTCCGAAGTCGTCGGATATCGACTCAAACTGACAGAGCGTATCGGTTCTTGAATAAGCACGGAGACGGCCGGAGCTTTCCTGAAACACGGTCGTTTCTTGAAGACCGGTACGGCTGTAATCGGCAAAGGGATGATGGTAATCGTCGCAGATCTGCTTCCAGCTTTCTCCGTCGTCGTCCGATGCAAGAAAAGCCATCCTTGCGCGGTATTGAAATTCGAATTTACCGTCTTTTATCTCTGAATGACGATTGAACGGAATGAGAATCCTGCCGTTTTCAAGGGTGATAACATGGTCGTTTTCAATTACGACATACCCCCTCTCGCCGAGGATATCGGCTCCCTCGGACCAGGTTTCCCCTTCGTCGGCCGAACGGGCGAACATGATGGTGTCAAGCACGTTTCCCGCTTCTTTTTCGGTATACTTCCTTATATATATCATACCGATATCGCCGTTTTTCATTCTTATGAGCGACGGGCACATCAGGTTTGTCGCACATTCGTCCTTTTTTATCAGAATAAACGGTTCCGACCAGCTCTCGCCTTCATCGGATGATTTTATCCCCGCGATGTCGGCGCTGTCGTAGTCATCTCCCGCGCCGGCTCTGAAACGGTTGTATGCGTAAAGAATGCCTCCGTCTTTTAATCTTATGAAGCAGCCCTCTCCGCTGCGCGGTTCTTGCTCGGTTGCCTCTCTATACAGTGTCTGGCGTCCTATTTTTTTCATACTTCAATACCTTTTATCACATTTATACCGCTGCGGCTCAGCCCGAGCAGTAATTTTCGTAGAAGTCGGCAAATTCGGCTTCAACGCTTGTTTGTATCTTCGCCCATTCGGACGCGAGAACGTTTTCGCCCTTGTTTATCACCTTGTTTATTAGCTCGTTTGATTCGATCTTTTTCGAAGGGCTGATATAGCGGGTGAAGTCGTATTTTACGTTGGTATTGATAAGCCTGAACATCGTAATCGAGTGATCGTCCCGGAGAACTTTCTGTTCGGCGTAGTTCATGATAAAGGCGTCTACCATGTATCTGCCGGATGACGAGAAAAGCGCTTCAACTGCGGCGCCGACGAGCTCGGGACGCTGAATGGCGGAAGGAACACAGGTGATGCCTCCGCACATATATGAGACATAATCGTCCTGCGTTTCATCGTATTTCGGCATCGGAAGCATTCCGAAGTCGAATTCGAGCTGGCGCAGTCCCGGAAGGCTGGAGCCGTAGAGCAACATAAGCGAATTTCCGGCAAAGAAGTTGTCCCAACCTGATTTGTAATATTTCGCATCCGGATGATTTCCGAGGGCGATAATCTTGTCCATGACCTTGGAAGTCATTTCGTCGCCGTAATCGAACTTGAATCCATCGCTTTCAAGCGAAACTCCCTTCATTCCGCAGCCGTAATAAATATAAGAAAGCATGTAAGGGACTACGGTTGTAAAGCCGTAAAAATCATTATTCCCCTTCTTGCCGTCGCCGTCAAGGTCGATATAAGTGTCTTTTATCACGGCGCTGACATAGTCGAGAGTCCATTTGCCGTCGTATACCGTTTGGTAGGCGTCGTCAATTCCGCGATTTTTCCACTCGTCCTTGTTGAACAGCCAGGAAACGGTGCTGTAAAGCGGATAGGTGTATGCGCCGGAAAAGAGATAATGTCTGCCGTTTATCTCATATGTCTCATATGAGTCTTTTGTGTAGTAAGGTTTTGAAAGGTCGATATGCGGCAGCGACGAGACGTCATAGAGCATATTTGAAGTGATAAGCTTGGTAAGGATTTCAGTCGAGAAAGGTATCGCAATGTCATAGGCATCTTCACCTGCGGTGACCGACTTTGCTACCCGATCGACGACTCCGCTGCCATCGATACACTCTATCTCGACATTCAAGCGGGTTTCGACTTCCATATTCCGCTGTACTGCCGAGTCGTTCAGTATCTCTCCGTTCGACTCGTCCATATCTATATAGCAGCACCAGCCGTTGCTCGGGTCGTTGCCGTTTTCGAAGATAAGTACTCTTACTTTCTCGCCCTCGAAATCAAGGTCTTCGGGGAGATCGTCGCCGTAGGGATTTTCCGTCTCCGCTTCGGTCGTCGAAGACGGATCGGCGGTAGTGTCAACGGCTTTGTGATCGGCAGACTGCTCGCCCCCACAGGAAGCGAAGACCGAAAGTAATAGCAGCAGCGCGAGGATTATTGATAGGTGTTTCATTTTGGTTCCTTTCTTATTTTTTACATATTTTGATAATCTGATTGAATTATAGAACCGCATCCGGTCTTATATCCGACGGAACAAACTCAGCCCTTACAGTAATTTTCGTAAAATTCGGCAAATTCGGCCTCGACGCTTTCTTGTATTTTCGCCCATTCGGACGCGAGGATATTCTGACGCTCGGAGATTACTTTGTTCAAAAGTGTGTTTGCTTCGATCTTTTTTGACGGACTGATATAGGTAAAATCATACTTGACATTGGTGTTGATGAGCCTGAACATCGTAATCGAATGATCGTCGCGGAGAACTTTCTGCTCGGCGTAGTTCATGATAAAAGCGTCTACCATGTATCTGCCGGATGACGAAAAGAGCGCCTCGACCGCAGCGCCGACAAGCTCGGGGCGCTGTATTGTGGAAGGAACAAAAGTTATACCTCCGCACATATATGATACATAGTCATCCTGCGTTTCATCAAATTTCGGCATAGGTAGCATTCCGAAGTCGAATTCGAGCTGCCGCAGATACATTAGACTAGAGCCATAAAGCAGCATAAGCGAATTGCCGGCAAAGAAACTTTCCCATCCCGATTTATAGTAATATGTGTCGGGATGATTTGAAAGAGCGATTATTTTGTCCATTACCCTTGAGGCTCTTTCATCGCCGTAATCGAATATAAATCCGTCGCTTTCAAGCGAGACGCCCTTCAGACCGCATCCGTAATATATATACGACAGCATATAGGGGATTACTGAGGTGAAGCCGTAAAAGTCCTTATCATTCTTCTTGCCGTCGCCGTCAAGGTCGATATATGTGTCCTTTATTATGGTGTCGACATAGTCCAAAGTCCACTTGCCGTCGTATACCGTGTTATATGCATCATCAAGTCCGCGATTCTCCCATTCGTCCTTATTGAACAGCCAGGAAACGGTACTGTAAAGCGGATAGGTATAAGCCCCAGCGAAAAGATAATGTTTGCCGTTTATCGCAAAGGTCTCATACGAGTCTTTTGAATAGTAAGGTTTTGAAAGATCGACATACGGCAGCGACGAGACGTCATAGAGCATGTTTGAAGTGATAAGCTTGGTAACAACATCATTCGAGAAAGGTATTGCAACGTCATACGCGTCTTCCCCCGCTGTTACCGATTTAGCCACTCTATCTGTAACTACGCCGACTTCGATACATTCTATTTCGATATTCAATCGAGTTTCGACTTCCATATTCCGCTGTACGGCCGAATCGTTCAGTATATCTCCGTTCGACTCATCCATATCGATGTAGTTGCACCAACCGTCGCTCGGGTTGTTACCGTTTTCGAAGATAAGTACTCTTACTTTCTCACCTTTGAAATCAAGGTCATTAGGAAGGTCGTCGCCAAAGGGGGCTTCCGTCTCGGCATCGGTTGTCGAAGAAGAATCGGTGGTAGTGTCAACGGCTTTATAATCGGCTGACTGTTTGTCTCCGCAGGAGGCAATAACCGAAAGGAATAGCAGCAGCGCGAGGATTATTGATAGGCGTTTCATGTTGGCTCCCCCTCTTATTTGTTTGCTTTAATTGAACTTAATCGAGTAAAGATCGGCGTCGCTCATTATGATATCCATATAAATCGGCTTGCCGGAAAACTTGGATATATCGCCGTCGAAGTCAATTATCCTTGATGTCGAATCGCCGAATATCTCATAGCTTTCAAGTTTTTCGCCGTCATCGTTCCTGAGAACAAAACGGATATATCCCCTTGCCGATGTGGAAAGGTTTGCTTCGAGTTCAGCTCCTTCAAAAACAAAACGCTTTGAAGTTGAAATCGTCTCTTTTGCGCCGGAGTGAAGCGAAACGAAGCCGTCACGGCGGATTGTATATCGGCGTAGAGCCGACGGCTTGCCCGACCAGTGGTTTTCGTAATTGTAGATGGAAATTTCCGGGTCGGCGCCTTCGAGAAGCGACGGAGTTTCGACAAGCCCTCTTGCGGGATAGCAATCGCCGTATACCCAGTTAAGCGGTCTTTCGGGTCCGGGGCGGATGAAGGCTTCATCGTATCTTTTGAAGCTTTTTCCGTCGCGGGAACACATGAATACGCAATCGGACAAAGTAAGACCGTAGCGCGGGTGGTGATTCATCCTTTCCTTCCGCCACTCGGCGCCGCAGAGCCGGTCATAAGTAGGCGTCCAGCTTTTCCGCTCAATATATCTTGACGGCGAGCCTATATAGATATGAGGGGCGCGGTAGTATGGAATTACGTTGTTTGTATAAAGCGGGATATCCTCCGCGCCTTTGAAATCAAGCAGGACGGGTTCGCTCCAATTTACGAAGTCCGGCGATTCAATATATCTTATGTCTCTTATGGCTTCGTTTTCAAACGCGGGGGCATCGCTGAGGTCGGGCTGATGGAATGAACGGAAGTAGCAGCGGTATTTAGAGGCGTTTTCATCCCAGAACGCGACGTTAAGGCTGTCGAAAGCGCCTTTGTCGGTTATCTCGCAGGTGTTTTCCATCGAGAACCTTATTCCGTCCTCGCTCCAAAAACAATAAAGCGCCGGTCGGCCGTTATCGTTATACGACGCGATCGCCTTATATCTTTTGTCGGGCGGGCAGGCGGGATTATCATCGTAAAAGACCATGAAATTGTCGATATTTTTATGAACCGTCGGGTCAAGGATAATATTGTTATGCTTTGTGCCTTTGTAGTCAAACAAACCGAGCTCCGGCTTTTCCCATTTAAGACCGTCTCGGCTTTCGGCGTAGCAGACTCTTATCCCGTCGTGCGCCCCGAGCATCTTGAAAGCAAGGTAATAGAGCCGCAGGATTTTTCTGTCTTTATCGTAAAAGAAGTTGTAGTAATCACAGCCGTCCCCCTCCCACATCTCGCCGAGCGTCAGCACCACTTCCTGCGGGATTGGGTTGTGGAGACGATATTCGGCGCCGGTTTTTGTCTCGTCGAGGAAATAATCGTCAAAAAAACATTCTCTTTGATTTCCTATGTAAAGCATGGTTTTTACCCTCCTGTATTTATATATAGTGATTTCGTCAATTCAGCTTTGATATTTCTTCCAGCAGCTTTTCAAGTTTCGCTTCAATCTTGCTCTCGTTTTTTGCCCACCACGAGGTGTATTTTCCGGGAGTGCAGAGACTCTCGGCAAAAACAAGAGTCGGCTCTATTGAAGCGTTGAACAGAGTTCCGAAGTCCATCGAAATGCCTTCAGACAAAAGCTTCACCGTTCCGGCGGATTCATCGTCGCGGGAGAGTTTGCGCTGCAGGACTATCTCGGTATATTGCGGAACCACGTCCACATAAGAATAGCAGTTAAGCGCTTCAAGTATGACGGCGGATTTTTCGACATCCTTAACAACAAGCGGAATTGCCGCCACGGCAGCCCAACAGAGAGTGTAGTAACCGTCCTGAATCTCGTCATATTTCGGCAATGGCAGGATACCGAAGTCAACTGACTCGCGCATTTCGGGTATCTCAACGATTCTCAGAGGATACAGCACGAAAAGCCCTTGTCCGGCGCTGAACTTTGATATCAGCTCATCTTTGGGGTTTGTCTCGCAGGAATAATAAAGCGTTTTGTCTTTTTTAAATTCGCCGAGTCTATCGAAAATCCCGACGTTTCGCTCATCAGCTCCGGTAATACGGGGAATCCCGTCCTCATCCAAAACCGTGATTAGGCGGCCGAATCCATATGGAAGGGCATAAAAAGGCTCCGTTTGCGTCATTAATATTCCAAAGCGGTCTTCCTTTGTGAATTTGCCGTCGCCGTCTATATCACTTGAGGCAACCGCGCCCATTCGGGTAAACTCATCGAATATCCATGAGCCGTTATAAACTTTATCATAAGGCGATTCAAGACCAAAAGAAGCAAGCATTTCCTTATTGAAGATGGTACACCAGCTTTCGCTCTCGTTTGAGAAATTGAAACCGCCGGAAGAAACGAACAGCTTGCCGCTTACGGTTATGTTCTTGTTTACATTATTATAATACCACGGGCGCTCAAAGTCAAGTGGTTCAAGACTCGCCTGGTTCATAAAAAGACCGTCAAGAATTCGCTCACAGAGGTAAGCGGTGTTGCCGGTAAAGAGATCGTATGCAGTATCGCCGGCCATTACGCTGCCGTGGAGCTTTGTCCTGACCGTTTCCTTTCCGGCATAATAACCGTTGACAACTTCGTATTCTAAATTTACGTTATAATCCTCCTCAACATTCCTGTCCCTCATAAATACGGCGTCGTTCAAGATCTCGCCGTTTTCCTCTTCGGCGGTCACTTGAGATTTCCATTGTTCGGCAGCGGCGAGTATCTTATATTCGGCGCCGCCGAAATCTTTCTTTAAAATCGTATCTTTAAGATTGATTTCGGTGATTATTTCCGTTTCCGAAATTTCCGACTCCGCCGTTGTTGTAACAACGGTTTTCTCATCCGAATTATCCCCGCAGGAAACGAAGGACAGACTGAGAATCATCAGAGCGGCTAAAATCAATGATATTTGTTTTTTCACTTCTCATTCCCCCATTATTTGAAGTTTATTTAATCTTTAAATAGATTATAGCATTTACCGCAATCATTTGCAATGCGTTATTCGGACAAAATCAACCGAATAATGTCCGATAATGAGAATTGTGTTGACAGACTGCGGGGAATATTATATAATAGAGTCAAAATCCGGTGATTTTTTCCACGAGAAATAACACGCTAAGGAAGGCAGGCGGAGGTTATTATGACACAAAAACAGGATAACCTTGAAAGATACAATACCGAATTCACCTTTGAAGGAGTGAAACTGATTTTTTATTTTGAATTTTTGACCGAAAATTCAAATAACGAAACGAAATTCAATATATTTCATACGCACGATATGGCGGAGCTGTTTGTCTGCACGGGACCGTTTATCTATGTAAATACCGAGTCGGGGATAATATCCCTTTCACGGGGAGACTCGGCGCTGATACCGGCGGGGATGTATCACTGCGTATCTAAGACGGCTAAATTCGATTATTATCGAGCGATATGCATCAAAGCGGACAC
>JGI24712J26585_10000994_pt1 | contig 24361 bp, 19 predicted proteins | sample BioPla3DNA2_FD_26585 | JGI IMG/M metagenome (IMG submission 26585)
TTTGTTCCGTTCAGTACGATTTGGAGCAACAAGTGCACACGGTGTTGCGAACTTAATGCGTTACAACTATTTTGCTGAAGCCGAAGCATTTACACGCGACTCGGAAACAGGTCTCTACAAAGTTGATTTTGAAAAAATGACCGAAGCTATGAATGAATTGGTAGAAGAGATACTTGAAATGCAAGGGGAAGGTGATTATGAAGAGGCTAAAGAGTGGATTTTAGAAAAAGGTGTAATGTCTAGTACTTTACAATCTGATTTGGATAAAATAAACTCTGCAGGTATTCCTGTTGATATTAGATTCAATCAAGGAGCAGAAGTTCTAGGTCTAAAATAAGACATTATTGTAATTTGAAAAAATACTTTCCATAAAAGATAAAGGTCAACGCAATTTTTTTCTTGCGTTGGCCTTTTTATGAATAATTAACACGTTTAATAAATATGGAAAAAAAATTTGGAACAGCACCGGTATTTTTTACAGCAATATCAACAATATTGGGTGCTGTATTATTTTTAAGATTTGGATACGCAGTTGGCACCCTGGGCTTTATAGGAGTAGTATTTATTATTCTACTTGCTCACACCGTGACAATCCCTACATCGCTAGCGCTGTCAGAAATTGCCACAAACAAACGTGTTGAAGGTGGTGGAGAGTATTACATTATTTCACGCTCTTTTGGCTTGAATATCGGAGCCACAATCGGAATATCACTCTTTTTATCGCAAGCCATTAGCGTAGCTTTCTATATTATCGCCTTTACAGAAGCGTTTTCGTTTATGTTTGATTATTTGCTTGTCAACCATGGTATATGGTTGCCTAGACAGATCATAGGTATTCCTGTAATGTTGATACTATCTGTTTTAATATTCAAGAAAGGGGCGAATATGGGTATTAAAGCACTATACATTATTAACGCAATATTAGCAGTATCACTTTTACTTTTCTTCATTGGTAGACCTGAAAATCTGGGCGAAACGTCACACTTTATTTCAAATTTTCAATTCCGTAACTCTGATTCATTTTTTATAGTATTTGCGATTGTATTCCCTGCATTTACAGGAGTGACTGCAGGTGTTGGTCTTTCTGGTGATTTACGCAACCCCGGAAAATCAATACCTTTAGGCACTTTGTCAGCAACATTCGTTGGCATGGTAATATATTTCTTTGTAGCATACAAACTTGCAGTATCTGCATCTGCTGAAGAATTACTTGCTGACCAGCTAATTATGTCAAAAATCGCAGTTTACGGAAGCATAACTATTCCATTGGGATTAGCAGCATGTACATTTTCATCGGCATTGGGGTCAATAATGGTTGCACCACGAACTTTGCAAGCATTAGCAAATGACGAATCGTTTCCAATGCAAAAAATAAATAATTGGCTAGGACTAAGTAGAGAATCAGATAACGAACCCGCTAACGCCTCATTAGTAACCTGTGCAATAGCCTTAGTTTTTGTAGCTATAGGTGACGTTGACGTTGTAGCTCAAATAATCTCAATGTTTTTTATGGTAACTTACGGTACCATTTGTCTAATATCGTTCCTTAATCATTTTGGGTCGTCTCCCTCATACCGTCCTTCTTTTAAATCAAAATGGATATTTTCACTAATTGGGTTTATTGCATCGGTGTGGATTATGTTCAAAATCAGCGTAATATATACAGTTATTGCATTTACTGTTATGATAGCCCTGTATCTATATATAGATAACTATCATAAAGACAGAAAAGGTTTAGCTGCAATATTTGCCAACTCTATTTTCCAGATAAACAGACGTTTACAGGTTTATATGCAACGTCAGCGATTTTCAAAATCGGAAAAAGAGTGGCGACCAAGTGCTATTTGTATCTCCAAAAATTCATTCAAATACGATAATGCATTTAGATTAATCAACTGGATATCATATAAATATGGTTTCGGCACATATTTACATCATATTGATGGCTATTATTCAAAAGAGACGTACGAGCAATCGAAACTTGAACTCGAGAAAATTTTGAAAAACATAGAAACCGAAAATAGTGTCTATTTGGATACTATAATTTCTCCGTCAGGCACATCAGCTGTGGCACAAGCCATACAGATACCCGGAATTGCGGGAATGGAGAATAATATGGTGATTTTTGATTACGACAAAGAAGATCCTAAAGAGCTAAGTGAAATTATCCCAAATATAAGACTTGTTAACGCTGGCGATTTCGATATATGTATCTTAGCAGCAAGCCGTAAGCCTTTTTATTATAAAAACGGAATACATATCTGGATAAAGAGTAGCGACGCAGATAACGCAAACCTAATGATACTGCTTAGTTTTATTATTCTTGGGCACCCAGACTGGAAAAAAAGCAATATAAAAATATACGAGCTGTGTAAAGAGGAAGATATTGATTCTGTGTATGCTAAAATGAACGATCTAATAACAACAGGTCGATTGCCAATAACGCACCAAAATGTAGAAATTGTAATAAGAGAGAGCGATGTGCCTGTCAAAGAGATAATTAATAAGTATTCAAGCGACGCTGCTCTGACACTTATAGGTTTCATGCATGAAAGTATTAAGCATAGTGGCGAGGAGATTTTCTCGGGTTACGATAAATTGGGTAATATTTTGTTTGTTAACTCAAGCTCTCAAGTACGTATTGATTGATAACCCAAGAACGCAACCAAATTAAACCCTTGTATGTCACAAAAACGTACACTTTTAGAAGTTGCCGTATTTACTCCTGAATCGGCTATAATTGCATGTCAGGCAGGTGCTGACAGGATAGAATTATGCTCAGGCTACTCCGAGGGTGGATTGTCGCCATCTGCTGCAAGCATAAAACTTGTTCGACAAAGTGTTGATTGCAAACTACATGTGATGATTAGACCACGTATTGGCGATTTTTTATATTCCGAATTCGAGAAAAAGGTAATTTTAGAGGATATTAAATTCTGCAAAGCCTCTGATGTTAACGGAATTGTCGTAGGAGTACTTACTCAGAGTGGTGACATTGATGTAGATTTTGTAAAAACGGTTATGGAAACTGCTTATCCAATGCAAGTTACGTTTCATAGGGCATTTGATATATCACGCGACTTATTCTCTTCGTTGGACGTACTTATTAGTTGCGGTGTAAACAGAGTTCTAACATCGGGAGGAAAAAGCAGTGCCTTTGAAGGACTACAAACACTATCAGAATTTGTAAAGCGAGCAGCCAATAAAATTATAATTCTACCCGGCGGAGGTATAAATTCAGAAAATGTTTTAAACATTCTGAGTGCTACAAAAGCCAGCGAGGTACACTTTTCAGGTAAGCGACTGGTTAAAAGCAAAATGAAACCACTGTCAGAGGTAAAACTAAGCTCAACTACGGATACCGACGACCACAATTGGTTTGAGTGTGATTTTGAGGTTGTAAGAAAAATGGTTTCCAAAATCAATTAGCAATGTGCAATTAGCAATTAACAATTAATGGGATTACGTTAATAACACAACCCCTAATATTCAATTAATCCCAAACCCATTTTTTTAGGTAATAGATTTTTGAAGGATGGATTGCTGAGCAGAGCATTACACTGAGCGCAATCGAAGTTTAAAAGTGGGGAATTGGGCTGTGTACTGGGACACGGGCACTGAGTTTATCGAAGTGACCGTCATAGGTGGTATGAGGTGGCTTCGATAAACTCAGCCACCGGGGGCTCAGTGTGCCGCCTTGTACCTTGCTCCTTTTACCTTTTATATTGTACCTTTTCGGTCGCTAAACTCCACGTTGCCAACAATATCTTTTATGGTATCGCTTACACTTTTAATGCCTTTAACGTGTTCTATACAAGGTCCGGCAACCCAAACTGTTTGATAGGTGGCACTAAAGGCTGCTCTTTTCAACATTTTCATTCCTCGTGAGTAGGCGTACTGTTTTAGGTATCGTTTTAACTTTTTGTTTCTGTTCAGGATTCTTTCCAAGAGGTTCTGCTTGGTTCCTATTTTTTTTACGTAGGGAGTATTTATAACGGCACACGGGGTTCCCGACAGTCGATCAGTCATAACGATATCTTTTGCAGAGTATTGAATAACAGCCTGTTTGTATTCATCAGAGACACTGCACTCGTGGGTGGCGATAAATACCGTTCCCACGCTTACTGCTTCGGCCCCCAAATCAAATATGTGTTGTAGCTGATCAGTTGTAGCAACGCCTCCTGCCGAAATTATTGGTATTGAAACCTCGCTTCGCAAGCGTTTAATTAACATTTCAGGAGATAAGGCTCCGGCATGTCCGCCAGCATTTTTGTTTACAGCTATCAGGGCATCTGCGCCTGCATCCTCAAGGCGTTTGGCGTGTCTTTCATCAACAACATCACAGAAAACTCTTATACCATGCTGTTTGCATTTTTTTATAACTGCTTCTGGATTTCCTAATGATGTGATAATAAAGCTAACCTGCTCATCAATACACACTTGCAATTGCTCGTTAAGTTTAGGATTAGATGAGTGTGTAATAATATTTATCCCGAAAGGCTTATTTGTTTGCGACTTTATTTTCGTTATCCCCTCCTGCATTAACTCTGGAGTTGCCCAATTCATTGCTGGTATCGCACCTGTTGCACCCGAATTACAAGCTGCAATAACCATATCTTCGTTGGTAACGAGATACATTGGTGCAACTATTAAAGGAATTTCAATATCTAAAAGATTAAGAATACGAGAATTATATATCATTATCGACTAATTAAATATGCCGTACAGTAAAAAGAGGGTTAGAAGTATTTGATTAAAACAGATTTCTAACCTCTTCTTTAAGTAGTCTTATAGCATCGGCTGTGAGGGGTCTTTCGCCAGAACACTCCTCCAATATTTTTTGACTTAATTGCATTGCAGGGTCTGATGGTTTTAATTTGCCGGCTTCGGTGTTTATTAGCTTTACAATATTTTCGCGTGAGTTTTTAATTAACGTCCACGCCTTGTCAGACAGATATAGTTGTTGTGCAACGTTATGATCCCACTCTTGCCGTATCGTTTTTAAAAGCATGGAGTGTAGTTGCTGTACTGTTAAATTTGGTCGTTGTAGTCGCATTATCAATGCTTCTGGACTAATTCGTTCAAGAAACAACATCATTCTTTCGTGCGCTTGCAACCTCGCGGGCAGGATAGCTCGTTTCTCTTTTAATCGCAATTCATAGGCATAACGCCGTTTGTCGCTATTCTTTACGTGATTAAAAACAATCCACACTGCCAGAAAGACCATCAGTGAGGGCAACAGCCATTTAGCTATTTCAATTATTACATTCATGTTATTTACTTTAAAACTTTACCAAAGTTACTATTTCTTTCGCATATAAATCTCAATTGGCACGCCCGAAAAATCAAAATGACTTCTGATTTTATTCTCTAAGAACCGTCTGTATGGCTCTTTAACGTATTGTGGCAGATTGCAATAAAAAGCTATTTGCGGTGTTTTTGTAGGAAGCTGAGTTATATATTTTATTCTGATATACTTACCCTTAGTTGCCGGTGGTGGAAACGCCTCTATTTCAGGCAACATTATATCGTTAAGTTTTGAAGTGGGGATTTTCTGTTTTCTGTTTTCATATACCTGCACAACAGAGTCTAACGATTTTAAAACCCTCTGCTTTGTCAGCGCAGAGACAAAATGAATTGGGTAATCTGTAAACGGCGCTGTACGCTGTCTTATGCTTTTTTCAAATTCAACGTCAATGTTCTTCTCTTTCTCGACCAAATCCCACTTATTGACAAACACAACTAATCCTTTACGGTTTTTCAATATTACATTCAGAATCGACAAATCTTGCGCTTCTATGCCAATGGTCGCATCTAACATAAGTACGCAAACATCGCAATCTTCGATTACTCTAATAGTTCGCATTACTGAATAAAATTCCACATCGTCGTGCACTTTGGCTTTTCTTCTTAGTCCTGCGGTATCGATAAGTATAAAATCGTGTCCATATTTATTAAAGCGAGTGTGTATGGAATCGCGCGTGGTTCCTGCAATTGGAGTGACAATCGAGCGTTCGTCTTCCAATAAAAGATTGACTAACGAGGATTTTCCAACATTTGGACGACCAACAATAGCTATACGTGGAAGATCGTCTGTATCCTCTGACTTTACCTCTTTTGGTAGTGCTTCGACAACGTCATCGAGCAAATCTCCTGTACCATAACCACTTAGCGAGCTAACTTGATATATTTTCTCGAATCCTAACGTATATGCGTCGTATGATTGCAACAAAAGTTCGTTATTATCAACTTTGTTGACAACAGGAAATATTTTTTTGTCGGGGTATCTTCTTAAAACATCAACTACAGCTGTATCTAAGTCTGTTACACCAGTTTGTACATCTAAAACAAAAATCAGAGCATCAGCCTCTTCCACAGCAACCAAAACCTGTTTTCTTATTTCACTCTCGAAAACATCTTCACTTCCAACAACATAACCCCCAGTATCTATAAGAGAAAACTCTACCCCATTCCACTCACATTTTCCGTAATGTCGGTCGCGGGTTACGCCTGCCTCTTCATTTTCTATAGCAGCACGTCTGCCAACTAATCTATTAAAAAGTGTTGATTTGCCGACATTTGGTCGTCCAACTATTGCAATTATTCCTGACATCTGTTTTGTCCTTTATTGTTTAATTAATGTAGCCAAATCTCGCAAGACGTTGGCTATTGTTTCTCCAATCGGGATCAACTTTAACGTGTAATCCCAAAAATACGTGTTGTTCTATAAATGCCTCAATATCAGCACGTGCCTCAATTCCTACACGTTTTATCATCTCGCCTTTATGACCAATAATAATCCGTTTTTGACTTTCGCGCTCGGTAAATATTGTTGCCTCAATACGTACCATTTTTTCAGACTCTTTATAACTATCAACAACTACTTCAACGCTATATGGAATCTCTTTCTGGTAATTTAAGAATATTTTTTCGCGAATTAACTCTGACACAATAAAACGCATTGTTTTGTCTGTCAACGTATCTTTTGGATAGTATGCTTCCCCATCGGGCAGATTATTTAAAATATATTTCAGCACTAAATCCACATTCATATTGTACTGTGCCGATACAGGAAGTACGCTGGCATTGGGTATTAATCGTTTCCACTCCTCAACCTTCTTTTCAACCTCAAGTTGATTACTTAGGTCTATTTTGTTGATTATAACCAATGTGGGCAAATCTATTTTAGAAACTTTTTCAACGTAAATGGGATTTTTTTCAGGATTATCATAAATATCAGTCATATATAGCACAATATCAGCATCTTTTATTGCTGTTTCAACAAATTGCATCATGCTTTTGTGTAGCGAGTGGTGCGGATTTATTATGCCCGGTGTATCGGAAATCACAATCTGAAAATCGTCTCCATTGATAATACCAAAAATACGGTGTCGCGTGGTTTGTGCCTTGGGAGTAATAATAGATAGCTTCTCGCCAACCAACCTATTCATTAAGGTTGATTTGCCCACATTGGGATTTCCTATAATATTTACAAAACCAGCTTTATGTTTTTCCATGATACGTTGACTACTAGCTTGCAAAGGTACAAATAGTTAATCAAACGTTGATAAAACGATTACCAAAATCATTAATTGTATACAAAATTATTGCTATCTTCGAGCGACAAAACCGAGTGTTTGATTTAAATAAACGATTGTGGTTTAGTCAGCTAAATATCAGTCGTTTATGTTTTTTTGTGTTTTGTTGTAACAAAGTCTAAACATTATATTAAAATAAGAAAAGATAAGAACAATGAACAAAATAGATGTATTGCTTGGATTGCAATGGGGAGACGAAGGCAAAGGAAAAGGTGTTGATGTGTTAACTCCTAATTATGACGTAGTTATAAGGTTTCAAGGGGGTCCGAACGCAGGGCACTCTTTGGAGTTTAATCAACGCAAACATGTTCTGCATCTTATACCTTCAGGGATTTTTCATCCGGATTGTTTAAATATCATTAGTAATGGTGTTGTAATTGACCCTATTATCTTCAAAAAGGAGATAGAGGGATTGAGAAATATTGGAGTAAATCCTGTGAACAACTTGAAAATCAGCCGTAAGGGACACTTGATTTTACCTTTCCACCCACTTTTAGACGCTATAAGCGAAAATGCTAAGGGTGACAAAAAAATTGGTTCTACGCTTAAAGGTATTGCGCCTGCATATCGCGACAAAATAGGGCGTGAGGGGCTAAGAGTTGGAGATATAGAACGTCCCGATTTTAAAGATAAATATTACGAGGCTCGTGCATTGTATGATTCTGTATTATCGCCTATAAAAGAGACTCTTAACTTAGCTGAACGAGAGGAGATATTTTTTAACTCATTGGCAACAATGCTCGAATTTGAATTTATTGACTCTGAATATGAGATAAACAACTTGCTAAACAGCAACAAGCGAATATTAGCAGAAGGAGCTCAAGGTGCGATGTTGGATATTGATTTTGGTTCGTATCCGTTTGTAACATCCTCGAACACAACTTGTGGTGGAGCCTGTACAGGAATGGGGATTGCTCCACACCGAATTGGCGAAGTTATCGGAATTGTAAAAGGATATTGCACACGTGTTGGTTCCGGACCTTTCCCAACTGAACTGTTTGACGAAGCTGGGCAAAAACTCCGCGATATTGGTCGCGAATATGGCAGTACAACAGGACGACCACGCCGTTGCGGATGGCTTGATTTAGTAGCACTTAAATATGTTGTAATGCTTAATGGTGTTACTCAGTTGTTGTTGACAAAATCTGACGTTATGGACACCTTTTCAGAGGTTAAGGTATGTACAAAATATATCGTAGAAGGAAAAGAGACAGACAGGTTTCCTTTCGATACCGATAGAAAAATTGAACCTGTTTACAAGACCTTAAAGGGTTGGAACTCACCAATAAACAAAGTTCGTAATAAAAAAGATTTTCCTAAACAGTTTTTAGAGTTTGTAAAATTTATTGAAGATTTTGTGAATGTACCTGTTGCTTACATCTCTGTGGGTCCAGACCGGGACGAGATTGTCACAATGCGTTAAGCAATTAACAATGAACAATGAACAATTGTCAGACTTTCAGTCAGTTGATTTCTTGGATTGTGTGTTTCGAGTTAAGAGGTTTTCTTGTTTTATACCAATTGTACAAACACTACAGCGAAATTTGGGCTATAGCATGTGTCCAATCGGTATTAATTGTTCATTGCACATTGCTAATTGATATTCATTCAACGTGTAACACCAATCCCTTTAAATATTCCCCCTCGGGGTGAAAAATGCTGATTGGATGGTCGGTTGGTTGCGACAATTGGTGCAGGATACGCACATTGCGCTTTGCATTGGCAGCCGCTACAAAAACTGACTTCTTGAACTCTGCCATGCTTACAGCTTGCGAACAGCTAAATGTGAAAATAATGCCGTTTGGTTCTATTTTTTCCATTGCTATTTGGTTAATACGCTTATAGCCTTTCAGGGCATTGTCTATAGCACCGTGATGTTTTGCAAACGCGGGCGGGTCAAGAATAATGAGGTTGTACTTCGAACCGAAATTTGATAGATAAGTGAAAGCGTTATCCTCAATTGCTCGGTGGTTATTGGCTTCTGGGAAATTCAGTGCTACGTTCTGCGATGCTTTGGCTACTGCTGTTTTTGAACTGTCTATTGTATCGACACTCAAAGCGTTGCCAGCCAGTGCGTAAACGGAAAAACCTCCTGTGTAGCCGAACATATTACATACGGTACGCCCTGCAGCGTATTGTTTTAGGAGTTGTCGATTCTCGCGTTGATCAATAAAAAAGCCTGTTTTTTGACCCTCAATCCAGTCAACAATAAATTTATTGCCGTACTCTAACACAATTCCATTTTCATCGGCACCCAACCAAAAACCGTCTGACACTTCGTCTTTAAAGGCTGCTGGCATAGTTTCACTGCTTTTATTGTAAATGGTTTTTAAATTGCCACCATAAATTTCAATCAAAGCATTCTTAATATGCTCGCGCTCGCTCCACATTCCGATACTGTGGAACTGCACTACTGCTGAATCTCCGTAGATGTCGATAATAAGCCCGGGCAAGCCGTCTCCCTCGCCATGTATCAGCCTATATACGTTGGTTTCTGGCGTTCTGCTTATCATTGCCATGCGTAGATTGTGGGCAGCCTTAACTTTGTTTAACCAAAAGGTGTAGTTAATTTCAGCTTCTTCAAATGCAAAAATTCTAACTGCTATTGAGGGTCCATCAGAAAAGTGACCCAAGGCTAAAAACTCCCCTCCGTGGTCGATAATGCGTACAATAGAGCCATCAGTTAGGTTTTTGTCGTACTTGTCGATTGCTCCTGTAAAAATCCATGGGTGACGGCGTTTTATAGCATGCTCTTTCCCTCGTTTTATGATGATTGTGGGGTATTTATTGCTCATTGGAGGTTGTGTTAAATCGGTTTTTATTAGTAGTTATATTTGAGTTTTTGCCTAACTCTTCCTGCATTTTTTTGAGTTCAAAATATAGCAGATAGCAAATCCATGCATCGGTTGCTGCATAGCGTATTTGCGAGGCTTCAAGTATATCGTTATCCCAATTTGAAAGTTGTTGCCTTTTACTGATTTTGATTTCTAAAATTCGTGCCGCTAATTTCCTGACACTTATGCCGTTGATATGAAATTGATTTGCTACTTTTTGCAAATCAACAAATCCTTGCGGATTAAAGGAGCTTAACTTTCGTAGTCCCTTAATATCGTCATGAACAGCTGCACCGGCTTTTATTATATCTTTATTTTGCAATATCTCTTTTAACTGTTCTGCAAATCCCATTTTGTTGATTCTAAACAGATAAGCCCTGTTTCCATCGTAAAGTTGCAACAGGCTGATATTTCGTTTCTCGCCTTTTTTAAACACTGGTCGCGTTTCGGTATCAAAACCTAAAACTTTCGATTTTGAAATCTCATTTACAACTTCATCTAAAAATGATGGGTCGGAAACGACAACTATCTCACCCTCAAACGATTTCAATGGTAGTTGATCTATAATGTCTCTTGTAATCTCTTTATCAAAATCAATCATCAAATATGAGTTTTTAATAATCTTCTGTCACCTTGAAGACAGGTTCTTTCGAAAATTTGTTGTCAAAATACAGATTGTGCATTGCTCGCAAAGCATTTAGCAATCGCTGTCCCCAATAATCTTCAAAATTATGTTTTACCTCGCCAACAGCTTCGACAATTGCGTCATCTATGCCGAATGCTATCAACTGCGTAAAATCTTTGAGATCTTGATAGACGTCTGCCAAATTTTCCGAGAGCGATTCGGTTGCTTCATCCCCAAAACGGGTAAACTGCTCGGCATATTTGTCGTTTTTGCCAAACAGCTTTGAGAGTTGCAGTTTTACTCGCGTCCACTCCTCCTCTGTGACAAATTTTTCGACTGCTTCGCGGTCATAATCATCAAAACTTGGCAGGCTAAAGGCTCTGACATATAGCATCGGTAGCAGTTGCAACGAAAATGTTGCAAACCCGTGTGGCGTAAATTGATCTAAACTATTCAATGCCCTGCAATATTCTGCAGACATGGTTACGAACTCTGTTATCAATCTTTCATTTATCTCACTGTTATCCATATAGTTACTATTTTGTTTTCTTCTTTTCGTACTCTCCTTGACTGTTTTTATATATCGAATTATTATCCAACAACCACTGTAGAACGTGTAAAATATAGTTCTCTTCGTAATGCAACTCATCAACCAAATTTACTAACTTCATTGGCTTAACATCAAATAAACCGAGTATTTCCTCTTTTATCTCTCCAAACGACTTGACTGATACCGAATTTTTGCGATTTTTGAGACAAATATCGCACTGCCCACAATTATTGGCTGATGTATCTCCAAAATATTCTAACAACATACGACTACGACATATTTGAGTCGATTCTGCATATCTTATAGCTGCCTCAATCTTCTCCTGATAATTATTTTTGCGAACATCGTAGTGTTCTTTGGAGATATAGATGCTTTTGATATCTAGTCTCTCCTCGGTCATCACTATTTGCGGTTTATCTAAGCGAGGGATATAGTCAATAATTTTCATTTTGTCTAATGTTACCAAATATTCGTGCACCGTTTCGACACTGCATTGAGCTTTCGAAGCCAATACGTATTCATCTACAGCGGCATACTCCTGAAACAAGCCCGTATAACTTCTTAGCAGAAGTTTTATAAATGCATCGAACTGCAATTTATCAACCTGAAATTTATATAAATCGTTCCTATTTACAATAAATTTTACTCTTGGTGGAATATTTACCTCCTCGGTAACTGCGATATATCCCTCCATCTCTAATATTTTAAGAGCATTAAGAGCTTTTACCGCACTGTATTTGTATTTTGTAATAAATTCACCCAACTCAAAGTTATATGAGCCTCCTTTGCCTGCGCCAATGGGGATTTGGAGAAATGCTCCTACGTTTTCGTAAACATCTTTAATAAAATCTATTTCAGGATATGAGTTTGTGAGATTTTGCCTAAGCTTAGCCCTATCGTGACGATTGTAGAGTAAAATTGCATGCGCTTTTTTCTCGTCTCGACCTCCCCTGCCCGCTTCCTGAAAATATGCTTCAAGCGAATCAGGCAAATCTAAATGTACAACATATCGCACATCTGACTTGTCGATACCCATACCAAAGGCGTTAGTAGAGACAATTACCTTTGTTTTGTCATCCATCCACTCTTGCTGTTTCAGGTCGCGGAGTTCGGGCGATAATCCTGCATGGTAATAATCGGCAGATATTCCGTTTCTCACAAGGAACTCGGCAGTCTCTTTGGTTTTGCGCCTGTTGCGGACATAAACAATGCCTGTCCCCTGATTTCGTTTTGTGATTTTTAGCAGATCGTTATCTTTGTTCTCGCTCTCTTTTACCCAGTAAACCAAGTTTTTACGCTCAAAACTTTTCTTGAAAACGTTTTTTTGCTTAAACATTAGTTTATCCTGAATATCGTCAACCACTTTCGAAGTGGCAGTAGCCGTAAGTGCTAAGACAGGAATATTGGGTAGTAATTGTCTCAGATTGGCTATCTTTAAGTATGATGGTCTAAAATCGTAGCCCCACTGAGATATACAGTGAGCTTCGTCAACAGCAATAAGATTAACATTCATATCTGGCACACGAGCTTTGAAAATTTCGGTACCTAATCTTTCCGGAGAGACATACAGAAACTTAATATCGCCGTAAACGCAATTATTTAGCATGATATCTATCTCTTGTTTCGACTGTCCGGAATAGATCGTATAAGCTTTAATATTCTTATTTTTCAGGTTTTCAACCTGATCTTTCATAAGGGCTATTAATGGAGTAACAACGATACAAATCCCGGACTTTGAAAGTGCTGAAACCTGAAAAGTTATGGACTTGCCGCCTCCTGTAGGAAGTAACCCGAGAGTATCTTTGCCTGAACAAGTGGATTCGATAATTTCTAATTGCAATGGTCGAAACTTATCGTAACCCCAATATTCTTTTAAAATACTCTCGTACTGGTTCATATATTTTTTTCGTAGTAATGATTGTAAAGGCGTTGTTACCTATTTGCAAATATAGTAACAATATGTTTAGTGATAAAAGAGGATTAAGAGTTTCAGATATTGGTTATATTATACCAATTGTAATTTTATACAACCCATAATCTCGCAGGGATGATATTATTATAACCCAATGAATATCAAAGGTTTGCCCAAACCCCATAGAGTGACATAATTGTTCCGCCAATTTCAATAAGCTATTTCACCCTTTCAGGGTTACTATATCGCTTTTAAATTTTAATCTATAATCTTGTCATCCTTTCAGGATTGATTTTGTCCAACGGACAATTATTTTCGAGAATTTGATCAGATATACTGAAATGCAAAACTAAAAACATTTAATAAAACATCGGTCACTGTATATAAGAACGTAGCTTCAATAGCGGTAGTTTTTACTGTGCATTTTACATAGTTTTTTTGTTTTTTAAAATAGTTGTTTGACTTTTATTAAAAAATATTCATATATTTGAATGATATCTAAATACATATAGTTGAAATTTAAATACTGCAAATAAAAAATATCATTCATGATATTTTCTAAATTCTATTAATTAACTTAAAAATTGTAGCTATGAAAAAATTAGTAATTATTTCCACTTTAATTTTTGTCTCTACTATTACTGCCTTTTCTCAGGTAGAAAATGTAGCTAAAGAGGTGTTAAATGCGTACAAAAACAAAGATGTTGAATTGCTCAAAAAGAACGCCTCCGGAATTCTAAAATATGCAATCTCGGAAGGTTATTTCGAAGATAAAGGCGTTAAGGAAGATGCAAAAGCTGTTGCTGGATGGGATGGCACTATAAAAGAGGTGCGCTATGAGGTTGGTAATATTATGGGCAGAAAAGCAGTTTTTGCTACAGCATATTACGCTGATGCTGGACCAGACCAAATTCATGCTGTCCTTTTATCAAGCTTGGATAATGGAAAAAACTGGGTTTTTGTAGGTAGTGGTTTGGATACTTTTAAAAAAGCAGAGTTTGAACAATTAAGCAAAACCATACCTGTTGATGGAGCGGGAAAAGAATCAAATGACGGGGCGAAAAAGGAAGTAAAAAAAGTGTCAAATTTCTCAGTCGAATTGGCAAATGGTGATACTTTTGATAAAGTAAGTGAAGAGAAAGTGGTGGAATGTATCAACAGCCTTAACGATGATAATTTCTTTATTATTTTGAATGACAAGGATGATTTTATTCAAGCAGCCTTTTCTGATGGTAATTTTGTTGCTGAATATAAAGAAAATGGACAACAATTCGCCGCTGAGAAAGTGCTAACAAAAGAAGAGACTATCCAATTATTTAAAGATTATTATCAAGGAAAAGATAATTGGAAAAAAGAAATTATTTGGAAAAAAACAGAATAGACCATATAATTAAAAAAATCTTGACAATGGTGCTTTCGACTTAGTTATTGATTAATATCCTAAATATCGATAAAAACACCATGAAAAAGTTCTATTTCTATTTTAAAGCCATATTTACTGTTAAGACACTCACAGTAAGTATGGTTTTTTTGCTTACATCGTGCTATTCCGAGTATTTGACAATTGATTACGACGTCCATTGGGGTGCTGCTTGGAACGATAATCATACAAAAGTAGCTTTTGTAGCCTCAAAAATGGCCTACCGTAGCGCAGAGGGTATTGCCGCTTTCCCCGATGGGGGAAAACCCAAGTATTTATTAAAGGATGTTGGACTTTATGTTTTTGATTGCGAAAGCAAATTACTTGAGAAGCTAATTACCTTTAGTGACCTAACAAGCTTGTTAGGCCCGTGGAGAGCAAAATGGAGTGTAACATTAGCACTAACCGATACCATGGCTTATTACTTAATATCTCCAGTTCCGTACTGGGACTGGATAATTGAAAATGCCAGAACCCCAAAAAGCCTACAAGCTATAACATCGTTAAAAGAAAAATATGGGCAGCCCCGTGCTTTTAATGTATATACCAAAACCGATACAGCTATTGATACCACGACATTCAATAATCTTCTCATCAAATCAGAAAAATGCGATCTAACTTCGATCAATAGGCAACTTGCAGAAATTCCTTTGGCAGATTGGGACTTGATTCTGGATGAAATATATCCTAAATCTGACAGGGAATATATTGAGGAGACAATCTACCTGATAAATAGCTCATCCAAAACCCGACGGGCAGTAGTCGAACAAATAATAGCAAAAAAAAGAAAATCTAAGATTGAGTCGATACTCAAAGAAATGGATGACTATAAAAATAGTCTCGAAGAACCTTGGAAGAGCATATACGAACAAAAATCAAAGAAGACCTATGATCAAATTAAATCATTATTATAAAGTTGCTTGTCTTATTATAATTGCCATCTATACAACGAGTAACGGATGGGCACAATCGGAAAGTGAATGGGAGGATTTTTTTTTAAATGTCTGCGATTACGATTATGAAGATATGCCCGTTGAGCCCTACCCTGAATCGAACATATTTGATGGTAATATTAAAACCTGCTGGGTATGTGGCTCATATAAAAACAACAACCCTGCCGGCACCTATTTAAGGATGCCCCATGACAACAACAAGGTGTACGTTAATATTTTTTCCGGATACGGAAAGAGCCAAGAGCTGTTTTATAAAAATGCCCGCCCAAAAAAAATACAATTATCGGTTTATGCAACTGTTCATCCCGATGGAGGATTTGTTAGTGAAATTGCCGACGTATATGTAGGATTAAAATACCCGCGCGAACAAATTGTAACATTAGTCGATACTTTTGGTATTCAAACAATTGAATTAGATTTTTCGCGAAAAGAACTTAATGAATTCAGCAAGAAAGTATACCAGCAAGCACGGTCACATTTCGAGCAACCGATACTTGATTCCTGTTTTTTTGTAAAAATCGATATAGTAGAATCATTACCGGGGACTAAATATGATGATATCTGTATCTCGGAACTGTTTTTAACCGGAGAAGAGTGCACATTGAACAGTTCAACTCCGTTGATACCAATAAAAAAAGTTTACATAAACCAGACCGAAAACACCCTTTTAGCCGATGACGAACAAAACCAAGGTATGGTAATTTATCACGATCCACAGTCGGTTTTACAGCTTATCGATATATCAACTAATAACAGATGGGCAATCATAATGTCGGCACCGGCTGATATTGGCGTGGGACGGGTTGAAACACTTTATCATCTTGTAAACATACCGGACAGGAAAATTGTAAATGATGAGATTAAAGAATGCACGGATGATTATCCGTGGATAGACTTAAGCCTATCAACTTTTGAAACTAATACCAACGGGCAGATAATGTTAAAATACTACATAACTTATGCTGACAAATGTTATAGAATCATACTAAAATGATATTGATTGTAACACAAATTACAGATTGAACCTTTATACAGTTAATTTGTTATAAGATAAGTTGAATGGGCTTATCAATGACTTTTATAAATAAGAATAGAGGTCACACATATAACTATTGAGTTCCCCTTAAAGAAAATCACAGTTCTAAAAATATTAGCTATCTTTACGTTACATTTAAATAAGAGAGAAAGAAATGTTCGAAAAAATAAAATCCAAAAATAGAATACCTGAAAGAAAATCGAATCAGGAAGGCAATTTCTACAAAGAAAATCATAAAAAACCGGGTATGAACCAGCGCATACAGGATTTGAGGGAAGAGAGTGTTACAACCCCTGCAACTCTGTCCATTGAGCGTGCACTGATAACGACCCGATTTTATAAGGAAAACAATGGAAAATATTCCATCCCTATGATGCGCGCCCTGAACTTTATGGAAATTTGCGAGAAAAAAGCTATTTATATCGGCAAAAATGAGCTAATAGTTGGCGAACGAGGCGAAAAACCAAAAGCTGTTTCCACTTTTCCCGAACTTACCTGCCATACTGTTGAGGATTTGAATGTACTCAACACACGCGAGCAGCAGCGCTACACTATCAGCAAAGAGGATATTGAAACTTATCGAACCGAAGTTATTCCATACTGGCAAGGTCGTACCCAACGCGAGCGCATTTTCAATTATGTACCAGAAGAGTGGAGCGCAGCCTATGAAGCCGGATTGTTCACGGAGTTTATGGAACAGCGTGCCCCCGGACACACCTGTTTAGATGGGAAAGTTTATAAAAAGGGTATGCTCGATTTTAAAAGGGAAATAAATGAAGAGATAGCTAAACTTGATTTTTTTAACGACCCCGAAGCCACCGATAAGGAGGAGCAGTTGAAGGCTATGGCGGTATCATGCTACGCTATTATCAGATTAGCAGAACGATACGCCGAAAAAGCAGAAGAGATGGCAAAAAACGAAAAGGACCCGAAACGGATAAGCGAATTGTTACAGATAGCACAAGTTTGTCGTCATGTTCCGGCAAATAAACCTCGTAATTTTTGGGAGGCAATTCAAATGTACTGGTTTATGCATCTGGGAGTTATTATTGAATTGAACGGTTGGGATTCCTTCAACCCCGGACATTTCGACCAACATCTTGAACCATTTTATAAAAACGATTTAGCCAACGGAACGCTCACACGCGATGATGCAAAAGAGCTTCTCTCCTGCTTCTGGATAAAGGTAAATAATCAACCTGCTCCGCCAAAAGTGGGTATCACCGCAAACGAAAGCGGCACTTACAACGACTTCTGCAATATCAATATCGGTGGTGTAAGACCCGACGGCTCAGATGGTGTGAACGTGGTTTCGTATCTGATGCTCGAAATTATTGAAGAGTTGCATATTCTTCAACCCGGTAACTCGGTGCATATTTCATCCCGCACACCGGACAAATTTCTGCATGCTGCGATTAAAGTTATTCGCCAGGGACACGGTTACCCTTCGGTATTCAATCCCGATATCTATATCCAACAGATGTTGCGCTCAGGAAAATCAATCCGAGACGCTCGTGAAGGTGGTTGCAGCGGATGTATTGAAGTGGGAGCTTTCGGAAAAGAGGCTTTCTTGCTTACTGGCTACCTGAATGTGCCTAAAATTCTTGAAGTTACACTGTTTAACGGAATCAATCCCGTAACAGGCAAAAAGGTGGGAATTGAAACAGGCAACCCACGCAATTTTAAATCGTTTGAAGAGCTTTACGATGCATTCCACGCACAGTTAAAGTATATTATCGATTTGAAAATCAGGATAAATAACTATATCGACCGCATGTTTGCAAAATATGCACCGGCAACATTTTTATCGGTAATTATCGATGACTGTATCAAAAAAGGACGAGATTATTATAACGGAGGACCGCGATATAACACTACCTATATCCAATGTACAGGATTAGGAACGATAACCGACTCGTTATCAGTTTTGAAAAAGCATGTTTTCGAGGATAAATCTATTGATATGGACAGCCTACTTCATGCTGTTTCCGTAAACTTTGAAGGCGAAGAGGTATTGCGTCAGCGAATTCTTAACAACACTCCTTTCTTTGGTAACGACGACGATTACGCCGATGATATTGCCGTGAGAGTTTACGAAGATCTGTTCAAATTGATAGATGGTCGTCCCAACGGAAAAGAGGGTGGTAAATATCATCTAAATATGCTATCTACTACTTGCCATAACTATTTTGGCAACGTAATGGGTGCATCGCCCAACGGACGTTTGGCATGTAAAGCCATTTCCGACGGCACATCGCCTTCGCACGGTTGCGATACACACGGTCCAACGGCAGTTATACGCTCGCTTGCAAAATTAGACCAAGTAAAATCTGGAGGGACACTGCTCAATTTACGTTTTCTACCAAGTCTGCTAAAACGAGACGAAGATGTGGCAAAATTGGGAAAACTTATCCGCTCTTATTTCTCACAGGGAGGGCACCATGTGCAGTTTAACATCGTGGATACAGCAACTTTGATTGCTGCACGAGAAAATCCCGAAGAATATAAAGATTTATTGGTCAGAATGGCGGGTTATAGCGACTACTTCAACGATATGAACGATAACCTGAAACAGGAAGTTATTGAGCGCACCGAAAACGAATCGTTTTAAAAGAGGGTAAAAAGCAAATTAAGCATGGCTTTTCTTTTCGATATAAAGCGTTACTCTATCAACGACGGACCAGGCATACGTGTGACCGTTTTTTTCAAAGGGTGTCCGCTGTCGTGCCTATGGTGTCACAATCCTGAAAGCCAATCGTTTAAAACCGAGAAGCTATACAACAAAAAAAAGTGTATCGGCTGCTCATCATGTGTGGATATCTGTCCTGAAAAGGCTCTTTTATTGACCGATGACGGCATCCAAACCGATTTTACAAAGTGTACTGTTTGTGGTAAATGCGCCGCAGTATGCCCCACTAACGCAATGGAGATGAGCGGACGAAAATATTCGGAAGATGAAGTGATATCCATTATTCTGAAAGAGAGCTCCATTATAGACTCTTCGGACGGTGGAGTCACCTTTTCTGGTGGTGAACCGTTGGCTTATCCCCAAGCACTAAAAAGACTGTTGCTAAGATGCGGAGCAGAAGGCATTCACAGGGCTGTGGACACATCAGGATATGCCAGCAAATCGGTAATTGAAGATATTTTACCGCACACCGATCTGTTTTTATACGATTTAAAACTTATGGATGCAGAGGAACATCGAAAATGGGTTGGAGTGGACAATGTAACTATTCTTAAAAATCTTCAATTTATTGCCGAAAGCAACAAAGATTATCATATTCGAATTCCATTGGTAGAGGGTGTAAACACTACGGATGAAAACATTGGTGCAACAATTGATTTTCTGAAATCTCTAAAACGAAAGCCTGATATGGTGGGACTTCTACCCTATCATAACATAGCAACGAATAAATATGAAAAACTTGGAAGAGTTTACGATGATAAAGGCTTATCCGAGCCCAGTAAAGAGAGATTGTTTGAAATTCTAAATACGTTTATCGATAACGGATTTAATGCAGTAATCGGCGGTTAAAACTTGTTCGTAACAGGGAGCATTTCCAACAAAATCACTTATATTAGGTGTTTTTAACTAAAATAATCTTATCAATTATGAAACATAGACACTATTTTGTAATAGCATTCTTGCTTTCTCCCTTTATTCTATCGGCGCAAGGGATTGACAGTCTGTACCGTTTGGCTGACAACTATGCCGAAGTGTTTACTTCAAAATATTATTATGGTGCTGAGAATGTACGGGCAGGCAAAAGAGCATATCTGTTTGCCTATGAGACACAAACACCCGATGGACGTGAGTGTTATATTATAGACCCCATAACAGCAACTCAGAAAAAAGCATTCGACCGGGAACGCATGTCCGTTTCACTTTCGGAGTTTCTTAATCGAGAAGTTGACCCCAACAATCTTCCTATACGCCGAATACGCCCGGAAAAGGATTCGCTCTTTTTTACCATTGACAATGTAGACCACTTTATAACTCTGTCCGATTACAAAATAACTAAATGTCAGGAGCAAAACGATTATTCCAGACCTTACTGGGGACTTATAAACAAAGAAAACGAAAAGGTAAATGTACCCTCTCCAGACGGTAAAAAAGAAGCCTATATTTCCGAAGGAAATCTATGGGTAAAAGATATTGAAACAGGTGAGAGAAAAAAGCTTAGCAACGATGGCTCTCCTTACGAATATTATTCCTCAAACATCTATTGGTCGCCCGATTCACGTAAAATTGTATGCAGCAAATACAGTCCAGTAGAATTCAGGAAGTTGCTGTTAATCTCATCATCGCCCACTACACAATTGCAGCCTGTAACCGAAGAGTATGAATACCCGAAACCCGGTGATGCTTTGCCCGTCAGACGTCCTACACTTTTTATGGTGGAAACAGGCGAAATTGTTCTTTTCAATATTCCCAACATTGAACAGCAATACTATTTAGGTAATATCAGGTGGAATAAAGAGAGCGATTTCTTCACTTTCGATTTTAACAAACGAGGGCATCAACAATATATAATTTATGCCGGAAATCTGTCGGGAGAGCTGCGTACCGTTGTTAATGAGGAGTGTAACACCTTTATCTATTACTATTCACTTTATCAACATTGGCTAGAAGATTCCAACGAAATGCTTTGGATCTCAGAACGTGACGGTTGGCGACATATTTATCTGTACAATGTCCTTTCAGGAAAAGTTAAAAAGCAGCTGACTAAAGGTGAATGGGTCGTTAAAGAGGTGGTGAAGGTGGATGAAAAAAAGAGACAAATCTTGTTTATAGGATGCGGAATGGATAAAGATGAAGATCCCTATCTCGAAAAATATTATTCTCTTAATATTGATAACGGCAAAATAGTGGCTCTTACACCCGAAAACGCACATCATAGCGTAACTTTCTCGCACGATTACGCCTATATGTTTGATTCCTATTCTCGGGTAGATTTGCCGCCAACCCTTGTTGTACGCTCTGTTGAAGAGGGAGGAAAAGTCATATACAAACCCGATTTACAACCCGATATTTCTGCCGTTAAGGCTGTTGGATGGCAACAACCCGAAGTTTTCTCTGCGAAAGGGCGTGACGGAAAAACCGATATTTGGGGCATGATTGTTCGTCCTTCAAATTTCGACTCTTCGAAAAAATATCCAGTTATCGAATATATCTATGCCGGACCGCACGATTCTCACGTACCAAAGCGGTTCGCTATTGAGCATCGATATACTTCTGCCATTGCCGAGTTGGGATTTATCTTTGTGATGATAGACGGAATGGGAACAGCAAACCGCTCTAAAGCCTTTCACGATGTCTGTTGGAAAAACCTAAAAGATGCAGGCTTCCCCGACCGAATTGCGTGGATAAAGGCTGCTGCAGCGAAATATCCAGAGATGAATATCGACAATATGGGTATTTACGGCATGTCAGCAGGCGGACAAAGCACTATGGGAGCACTTCTGTTTTATCCCGAATTTTACAAAGTAGGTGTTTCATCGTGTGCATGTCACGATAACCGAATGGATAAAATTTGGTGGAACGAACAGTGGATGGGATACCCTATCGGCGAGCATTACTCGGAATCTTCCAATATGGAGAATGCTCACCTTCTGCAAGGAAAACTGATGCTTATTTTGGGTGAATTGGACAACAACGTTGACCCGTCAAGCACATTGCAAGTGGTTAACGAGCTCGTCAAACATGATAAGGATTTCGAGTTTGTGATGCTTCCGGGAGAAAGACACACTATGGGCGGAAAATACGGAGAGAGAAAGCGTCGCGATTTTTTTGTTAAGCACATTCTCAAAATCGAGCCTCCACAATGGGACAACAATAATAATCAATAAAATATAAAGCTTATGTTCTCAAAAGAAACTTACATATCGAGAAGAGAGAAATTGAAAAAACAATTTCAATCAGGAATTCTACTTTTTTTAGGTAACGACGAGTGTGGAATCAATTATGAAGACAATACCTACTTTTATCGTCAGGACAGCAGTTTTCTATACTATTTCGGAATAAGCAAGCCCAATCTTGCAGCATTAATCGATATAGACGAAAACAGAGAGTATATTTTTGGCGATGAAGCTACCATAGATCTGATTATTTGGACAGGTTCCCAACCAAGCATACAAGAGTTAGCCAATAGGGTTGGCGTTAAGAATACCGATAGTTTATCACGTTTAACGGAAAAAATAAAGAAAACTGATAAGAAGAAGATCCACTATCTGCCACCCTATCGCCCAGAGCATATTTTGAAACTCAATCACCTTTTGGGATATTCTATAGAAGAGATCTCTGCAAAAGCAAGCAAAAAGTTGATTGAAGCAATTGCTAATCAGCGTAATATCAAATCGGAAGAGGAGATTATAGAAATTGAAAAGGCGGTTACCGTAACGTCAGAGATGCACAAGAGAGCCATGAATTTTGCTCGTCCCGGCATGACGGAAGCACAAGTAGCTGCCGTAGTTCACGAAACTGCACTTGCTGCGGGCGGAAATCTATCTTTCCCAATTATTGCCACTATCAACGGGCAATTCCTTCATAATCACTATCATGGTAACACCATAAAAGAGGGTCAACTCTTTTTGTTAGATGCTGGTTACGAAACACCTTTAGGATATGCCGGAGATATGAGTAGCACATTTCCCGTATCTGAGAAATTTACCGAACGCCAGAAGGAAATTTACCAAATAACATTGGAAGCTCACAACAACGCTATTAAAATGGCAAAGCCCAACGTCAACTTCAAAGATGTGCATCTGCATGTTTGCGAAACTATTTTCGACGGGCTTAAAACTCTCGGCTTAACGAAAGGCAACACGCAAGATGCCGTTGCAAACGGAGCACACGCACTATTCTTCCCTTGCGGAACAGGTCACCTGATGGGATTGGATGTACACGATATGGAGAATCTGGGAGAAGTGATTGTAGGTTATAACAATGTGCCCAAAAGTACGCAATTCGGCTTAAAATCTCTTCGATTAGGAAGACCACTTGAACCCGGTTTTGTAATCACCATCGAACCCGGAATCTATTTTATACCTGAACTGATTGACCATTGGAGAGCGAATAAAATCAATACCGATTTTATCAATTTCGACAAAGTCGATAAATATCGTGACTTTGGCGGTATCCGTAGCGAAGAGGATCTGTTAATTACAGAAACAGGAAATCGCATACTCGGTAAGCCGTTGGCTAAAAGCATTGAAGATGTGGAAGCTGAAAGAAGAGTTGCGTTTATGAAATAGTTAACAAAGGAATGGTTTAATGTGTTAGTCATTGATTTTACTGGCATATATTCTATAAGTATTAAAACGAATGGAAAATAATATACGAACGTTATAAGTTAAATATATACGAATGTTTTATATTTGTTTCGTAAATAAACCGTTATCGGCAATACGAAATAAAGTAGTTCAGAAAA